>Ga0208134_1000199_pt1 | contig 38133 bp, 52 predicted proteins | sample VirMetDEL_Mar_31_FD_184515 | JGI IMG/M metagenome (GOLD analysis project Ga0208134, IMG submission 184515) | Aqueous microbial communities from the Delaware River and Bay under freshwater to marine salinity gradient to study organic matter... | ecosystem: Environmental > Aquatic > Marine >...
GGTGGTGGTAACTCATTTTTTTTATCAATCATTTTCTTTATATTAGGTTTAAGCATATTTTCTCCTGTTTAATTGAAAATGTATCATCATCAAATTGATCTCCAATAAGCATACATAATTCTGTAAACTCATTTAAAGGTCTTTTTGTTCCATTAACTTTTTGATCTGCTTTTAAACCTTTTTGAACATGATCTATTCTTTTATTATTTTTTTTAGTTATTCTCATTATTTATCCCCTATGTAAATATTTGATCCAATAATATCCAATATTTTTAGGATTATTTGAACCAAAAGATTGTAATTGATCTTCCTCAGTCATAATATTACCTCTTGGTGTTTTATGAGGTGCTCTATAACTATTAGGTTTTAATATATTACCATTTGTATTATCAATAAATGAATGTATACCTCTATCAACAATAATTTTAGTATATTTTCTACCTTTAATCATTTCAACATTACCAATATCTGAATTTGGAAATGCAGTTTTCATATAAGTTTCATATCTTAATTTTACTAAATCAAAATATTTACCTGTATTCGATTTTTCAGAACTAATTATCATTTTACCTCCATTATCTTAGTTTTAAGTAATTGTTCAAATACAAAAGACTTTGCATAATCTTTTCTATAATCTTTAAGATCAACTGTTAATTGATTTAAAGCAACTGTATGTGAAGCATTTCTAAATTTAGCATCTTTAGGTTCAATACCATCTTTAATAAAATCTTCATTAAGTTTATATAAAGTACCTATAGTTGATATAGCCTGCATTATATTAGAAATAAAAAATAAAGTTGTTTTTCTATTTTCTAAAACATCTTTTAATAATTGTTTTGGTTTTCCATATAACCAATAACCAGCATTAACAGATTCAAATCTAGGATATTGTTTAGTTAACATTTCAACTTCATCATCCACATTAACATCAAATCCTTTTATTAATTTATTCATATTTTCCTCCTATTTATATTTATTTAACTTTTTTAACGTACCATCTTTTACTTGCTTCAAATAAAGATGGAAAAACTTTAGCAATTTCTAAAGCCGTGTTTGTTACCAAGACTTTATAATGACGTGTTCTTTCCATTCTATTATTTTTAAACTCAACTTCTAATTTAGAAGCTAATTGATCATAATTAGTAAATTTGTGTCTAATTATATCAAATTTCTCATCCATTGGGTAAAATGAACTGCTTAAAACAGTATCTCTTGCCTTTTGAATATTTTGTATTTGTATTTGCATAAAATTCTCCGTTGTTTCACATCTTAACCCTCATGGTTTTTTAGGCCATAAGGGTTAAAAATTTACTTTTTAGTTCCAATTAATGGATTAATAGATTTTAAATAAGCAATCATTTCAGGTTGCTTATTATCATAATCATCTATGCTTTCTCCAGCATAATCTAATCTTGATAAACCTTCTTCTAAAATAATGTAATTAAATCTTTTCATTATTTTATTCCAAGTTTTATAACTTGTTTTAAAAGACTTAAGATTATCATGATATAATAATAAACCATCCGCAATTTGATTTATATTTAAACCAAATGTTGGTCTTATTATAATATATTCCATATAGTCGCCGTTTTTAGCTAATTTAGTAGCCATATTGTTATCCTCCGTTGTTAATTAAAAGTAAAAACCGCTTAAATTTTAAAGAAGCAAATAATATGCCTATAAATAAGCGGTTATCAATTTTAAAAATGATCTATTTAGAACTATTGGATGGTTTTGATACCAACTTAGCCGATAAAGATAAACTAACCCTCGGCCAGGAATTTCTACTCGGTTGATATTCCAATAGGAATTTTTAGATCCCTGTAACCCTTAAAGTTGCGGTTTAGCCCCATTTTACTGGTATTTTAATATACCCGCTGAATTTTTATGTTTTTTACTTTGTAGATCCTGAACTAAAAAGATAATTAATAAATAAAATTAACTATCCATATTTATACAACACCATAGCAAATAAGAAAGCTTTATTATATAATAAATAGCAATTAGTTTCCTTATATACGTAGGCCGATAATTGTATACATTTTTTGTAGATAAATAAACACTACGAAAATGGATATATTTAGGTTTTTTCTGCGACTGATTTGAAACTTCTGTAAGGTATAGATTTTGAAATCCTATTTCTATGTCTTACAGAAAAACTAAAAATAAACTAATACTATAAGCTTATATAGCTATATGAATATATTCCTATTTCTATACCTTACAGAGAAGCTAAAAACTAATCAATTAACTAATTAGTCTATTTTTATAGCCAATGTATTTTATATCCTCCTAATATATTGGCTTTATAAATAGATTAATTATTTACTAGGAGGATAAAATGCGTGAAGATATGCGTTGTGAAGAATGTAAAAACACAACCAAACCGGACGAATTTACATGCAATTGTTTGTGTTTAAATTGCGGTCCTTGTGATGAGAACGGATGTGAATATGGCGAGAAAGTTCAAAGCATTTGTGGAACGGGACAAACCCAAAAAACGGGTAAGAGTTCATAAAAAGTCTAAAAGTAAAGACGAAAAACGAATGTTTAAAAAATATAATAGACAAGGTAGAAGGCCTCAATAATATAATAAGGAGAAAATAATATGTTATTAAATAATGTAGATCTAAGTTGGGTTAAACTTGATCCTAAAAATCCTGATATGGGATTTGATAAAAAGTCACCTCAGTATTCTTGTACTGTAAAAACTACAGACAAGATTGCCGCTGAGGCTTGGAAAAAAGCTGGTATAAATGTAAAACCAGCGGAAGAAAATGGAGCGGTTGTTTATACTGCGGCATTAAAAAAGAAAATTTATGCCGATGCAGATGGTAAATATAATACTGCACCACCACCTGTTGTTGATAAATCATTACAGCCGATACTTGATACAAGTACTATTGGAAACGGATCCAAAGGTAATGTGCAAGTTAAATTTAAACCATATGAATATATGGGTAAAAAAGGTATATCAACACAGTTGTTAGCTTTACAAATTACGGATATAATTGAATATCAAAATGCAGATAAATTAGAATTTGCTGCAATTGATACAGATAAAGACGTAATTTAGTTAGCATAAAATAGTATTGGCTGGGTTTAATCGCCCAGCTGATTCTATACCTTACAGAATAGGAGATTATGTTAGATAAAATGTTTAAATTACACACATTTAATATTGATAAAAAATGGTTAGACTTAATTAAATCAGGTGAAAAGAAATCTGAAATTAGAAAATATTATTTACCATTAGAAGGTAAAAAAGTTGGTTTAATGAATAATGATACTGATAAAATAGAATTAATTATTACTATTGGTATGGTATTAGACTTAAAAGGTTTAGAAGAAGAGGATTTAGAATTAATATTTCAAGAAGCTCATATTGATGAGGAATTTAGAAAATATTATCCTTGTAATTATTTATATACAATTAAAAAGGTTGAAACGGTTCATTAATGAAAACAATTATATTAACATTATGGTTTATGAGTGGTGGTTCAATTGACTTAGCTGTTAAAGTAGCACCTGGTGAATTTTGTGAAGATGTTTATATGAAACAAATTGTTTGGAAAGAAAATCCAAATTATAAACCAGGTAGTTATGATATATGGGGTTATTATACTTATAATAATAAACCAATATTTGCTCATACTTGTATGGAACAAGATAAAAAAACTTATTTTTATTATAACAAAGGAGAATAAATATGATTATAGGAGTTGCAGGATATAAAGGTGCAGGAAAAGATACAGTAGCAAATGTATTACAAACAAGTTTTGGATTTGAAAAAATGTCATTTGCACAACCAATAAAGGATCTTATTCATCAAACATTTGGTATTGATAAAGCAATATTATCTGGTGATGTAGGTGAAAGAATATTTAGAGAAGAGGCTATGCCAGAATGGTTTTATTTATCCCCAAGAGATATGATGCAAAAGATTGGTATGGCATTTAGAGATGAATTACATAAAGATATATGGGTAAAAGTATTAGAAAATAAAATTAAAAGTAAAAAACAAAATATTGTTATACCTGATGTTAGGTTTAAAAATGAATTAGAATTAATTAATAAATATGGTTTTTGTGTTGGTATTAATAGACCAGGATATAATGGAGATGATCATAGATCTGAACACGGTTTAGATGATGTTGAATTTCAAAAAGTATTTAAAAATGATAGTTCACAAGAAATGCTTTATGCACAAGCATATAATTACTTTAAGGAAAAATTAAAATATGAAAATAATATATGATATTGAAACAAACGGTTTAATAGATACAGTTAGTAATATTTGGATAGCTGTTACTAAAAATATAGAGACAAATGAAATAATTACATTTAGTGATTATGATTCGGATAGCAAACCGTTAAATGAATTAATACCATATTTAAATAAAGCAGAAGTACTTATTGGACATAATATTATTGCTTATGATAATGTTGTGTTACATAAATTATTAAATTGGAAACCTAATAACATTAAATTTATAGATACAATGTTATTATCTCAAATGAATAATTATAGAAGAGAAGGAAAACATTCATTAGGTAATTTTGGTAAATTATTAAATGATGCTAAAGGTGATTTTAAAGAATTTGATAAATATTCAGAAGCAATGAAAGTTTATGCAATACAAGATGTAAATTTAAATCATAAAGTTTATAATTATGTAGTTAAAGAAGCACATGAACTTATAGCAAATAGGCCTAGTTATAAAAAAGCATTACAAACTGAACATGCTATTGCTGAATTATGTTCTGAACAAGTTAAAAATAAATGGAAGTTTAATTTATCATTAGCTAAAAAGCATTATGAATATTTAACTTTTGAAATGAAAAAAATTGAAGACAAAGTTAATCCAACATTAAAACCTAGAAAAGTATTTATAGATAAAGAGCCTAAAACAGCTAAATATATTAGAAATGGTAATTTTAGTTCAGTAACATGTAGAATGTTATCTCAGTTTTTAGGAGAAGAAATACAACCTAATGATACACATAAATGGAACAGTAATGATACATTTCAAAGATATGAAATGATACCAGCTGATCTTGGTAATATGGAACAAGTTAGAGGTATGTTATTAGATAGTGGTTGGAAACCAACACAATTTACACCAAAAGGTGAACCTAAAATAACCCCTGATAGCGTTGATACTATTCAAGGTGATTTAGGTAAACAAATATTACATTATTATAGTTTAAGATCTAGACATTCAGTTTTAAAAGGTTGGATTGAATTAGCTGAAGAAAATAATGGACGTGTTTATGTTGAAGCATTTAATGTAGGTACACCAACATTTAGACAAAGACATTCTAAAATAGTAAATGTACCAAATGTTAATTCATTTTTTGGAAAAGAAATGAGAGAATTATTTACAGCTGATAATGGTAAAGTTATGGTTGGTTGTGATAGTGCTGGTAATCAAATTAGAGCATTATGTCATTATTTAAATAATAAAGATATAAATGAACACGTTTTAAATGGTGATATACACCAAAGAACAGCAGACATTGTAGGTGTTAGTAGACAATTAGCTAAGAGCCTATTATATGCTACAATTTTTGGAGCGGGTTTTGCTAAATTAGGCAAAATGGTAAATGGAATTGAAGATTTAGAAAAGGGAAGAGAAGTTAAAAATAAATTATATGTTGCCTTTCCTGGGTTAAAAGAATTAAATAATAAATTAAATAAATTTTTTTATACAACACAAAATAAAGATGGTATGGGTTTTATTCCAGCATTAGATGGAAGAAAAATATATGCTGAATCTTCATTTAAATTATTAAATTATTTATTACAAGCATATGAAGCAATTACAGTTAAATCAGCTGTTGTTAATGCTTTTAAAATGTTTAAAGATGAAAATTTAAATGTTGATATGTTAGGTTTAATTCATGATGAAGTTCAAGTTCAAACTAAACCAGAAAATATTAAAAGAGTAAAAGAAATATTATCTTATTCATTTGGTGATTTTATTACTAAAGAATTAGAATTAAATATTCAAATGGCAGGAGATGCTAAAGAAGGAAATAATTGGTATGAAACCCACTAATAAGATAATTGGTATTGTTGATGGTGATGTATTATTATACAGAGCCTGTAATAAAGCCATAAAAGAAAATTTAGATGTAAGAAAAACATTTGATAATATATATGAAGAAGTAAAAATGAATACTGCTTGTGATGATTATAGTTTACATATTTCAGGTGGTGGTAATTTTAGAAAAGAAATAGAACAAACATTTTTAAAATATAAAGGCAAAAGACGAGAAAAACCTGATAATTATTTAGAATGCCGTGATTATGTTGCTAAAAAATATAATCCAATTATGGTACCTAATTATGAAGCTGATGATACAGCGTCCGTTGAAGCATATAAGTATATTAAAAAGAATCAATTATATATGCTTATAACATTAGATAAGGATTGGAAAACTATAGGTGGTTTATTTTATAATTTATTATATAATAATTTATCTGCTGTTTCTACAATTGATGGTATAGAATTTTTTCATCAACAATTATTAACAGGTGATGCTGTTGATAATATACCAGGCATTGAAGGTGTTGGTCCTGTAAAAGCTAATAAAATATTAAAAGATAAAAACTTAAATGAACAATTTGAAGCTGTAATTAAAGCTTATAAAACACATTATCCAGATGATTTTATTTCAAGATTAAATGTTATGGGCACAATGTTATACCTTATAAAAGATTTTAAAGATCATTCTAAATGGTCTATAGAATATTGGAAAGGATATATAAATGGCATTTAATCAAAAAAAATATAATCAATCTATTAGGGGTATTGCTGTTACAGCTTGTAAAGCTTCTAAAAGACGTGCTAGGATTAAAAATTTACCATTTAATTTATCATCAAATTATTTGGAAAGTATTTTTCCTAAAAATTGTATATGTCCTATTCTTGGTTATAAAATGAAAGTATCTAATATTAATTTAGGTAAATTAAGTCCAACATTAGATCGGGTTAATCCAAGATTAGGATATATAAAAGGTAATGTAGAATTTGTAACAAATATAGCAAATTTAATGATGACTTCTGCTAATGGTAGAGATATTAAAAAGTTTGTTAAATGGGCTGCAAAAAGATATAAAATAACAGAAGAGGAAATATATGGGTAAAAACACAACATTTATAAAACATACAAGCTGTGAGCCTTGTGGATCATCAGATGCAAATGCTGTTTATTCTGATGGGTCTACATATTGTTTTAGTTGTAGAAAAAGTACTGCATCTGGAACAGAAGATACAAACATTGAATTTAATGTTGTACAATCACAATTAACTTTGGATGAAATAGAACAGCTTCCAGTAGATTCAATTAGAGGTATATCCAAAAAAGTTTTATATAATGCTGGTGTTAAAATAGAATATGATGATAAAAGAAATATTATTAGTCATTTTTATCCTATAACAGTAAATAAAAAAATTAAAGCATATAAGAAAAGAATAGTTGCTACCAAAGACTTTAGAAGTATTGGTAAAGCAGAAGTACCTGAGTTATTTAACCAATGTAATAGTGGTAAAAGAAAAAACTTAGTTATTACTGAAGGTGAAATAGATTGTTTATCAATATTAGAAATGCTTACAAAAGCTAAAGCTCAATTTGATGTTGTATCAATTGTTAATGGAGCCCAAAGTGCTAGAAGAAATATTGCATCTAATTTAGACTTTGTTAATAAATATGAAAAAGTATTTATTGCATTTGATAATGATGAATTTGGTATTGAGGCTTCAAAAGATGTTGCACATATTATTAAACCTGGTAAAGCACATATTGTAAATAGTGTTCATAAAGATGCTAATGATGCTTTATTAAAAGATTTAATTGATGAATATTTACAAGATGTATGGAGTGCTAAAGTATATAAACCTGATGCATTTATTACTGGTGAAAAAATATGGCAAGCATTTAAAGAAAGATCTGAAATTAAATCAATTGCTTATCCTGATTGTTTAAAAGGTTTAAATGATAAATTATTTGGAATGAGATTAGGTGAAATTACTTTATTTACATCTGGTACAGGTTCAGGTAAATCAACAGTTGTTAAAGAAACTATTTTAAATTTGTTAGATAAAACTGAAGATAAAATTGGTTTAATATCTTTAGAGGAATCTATTGGTGATACAGCAACTAAATTAATTGGTATGTCTATTAATAAAAATATTAGAATGCCTGGTGATGTAACTGATGAAGAAGCTAGGATTGGTTATGATAAAGTGTTTAAAGATGAAAGATTAATATTATTAGATCATCAAGGATCTGTAGCTGATAGTTCTTTATTGGATAGGATTGAATATTTAGCGGCTTTAGGCTGTAATTATTTAATACTTGATCATATTACAATTGCTGTTAGTGAAGGTGTTGATGGTGCAACAGGAAATGAAGCTGTTGATAAAGTTATGTCGTCTTTATTAAAAATAGTTAAAAGGTATAATATTCATTTAACTTTAATTTCTCATTTAAGAAAAAGTTCTGGAGAAGGTAAGTCATTTGAAGAAGGTGTTATGCCTAATTTAGATTCTATAAAAGGATCTGGAAGTATAAAACAAATAAGCTTTGACATTATAGGTTTTGCTAGAAACATGATGGCAGTTGAAAGATCTGATAGAAATATAGTTAAATTTGCTGTATTAAAATCTAGATTTAGTGGTGATACTGGTATGTGTGGACAAGCAGTTTATAATGTAAACACAGGAAGATTAAATTATAATGAAAATAATTTAGCTTTTAAAGAAGTGTTATAACCAGTTTCGGTTAGAAGTTAGAACTGCAAGTAAGTCCTTATAGGCAACAGCTAACAGACAATGGTAGGTGGATGAGCAATAGGCTTTTCCTCTCTCGGCCTACATCACTACTAGTAAACCGGAGCAGCTGAGCAACCTGTTTAAAAGGCTCATAAAGAAAGATATATGAAAACAAAAAAGTATAAACCATTACCTGATTCATTAACAATAAAAAAATCAAACATTGAAGGATTAGGATTATTTGCTACTAAAGATATAAAGAAAAATACTAATTTAGGTATGATGCATCATGTAACTGAATTTAATCATACTATTAGGACACCATTAGGTGGATTTATTAATCATAGTAATAAACCAAATTGTATTAAAGAAAGGGAAGATTGTATATATCATGAAGAAACTCATTTAGTCACGAATAGACTAATTAAAAAAGGTGAGGAATTAACTGTTAAATATACAATGTATAAAGTATAAATATGATGGAACAATTAATATTAGCATTAAAGGCCCATGCTAAAGGGCATATAGAAAAACATAAAGCAAATGTAATTTTATTATTACAAAAATCTTCAGGAATAGCAGAGCATCCTGATATTGTAGAAACTATAGAAAAAGAATTAGAAATAATATCTAAATATGATGATCAACTAGAAATGATTAAAAAATATTTCGAATAATTACAGGGTGGCTTTAATACCACCCTATAATTTTAAATTTTATTTTTTACCACCTTTAAATATTTGTGTACCCTTTATACCATATATACTGGCAACTACTAGGATCCATAAATTGGTAAACCATTTAGGTAATTCAGAAAAATATTCAAAGAATAATTTTATCTTATCCATTGCAGTTGGATCATCCGATACCACTGCCCATGCCAAGATTAAAATTGGAGCCGAAAGAATAATTAAAACAAATTCATCTTTCCAATCCGATTGTCTTGCCTCCAACAATTTCCCCTGATATTCACTTTCACCCTTAGCCATTTTAGAAGCATGCATATGTTGTGCATCTGCCATAGCCATTTTGGTTTCTTGCCGCTTCTTATAAATGTGAGAGGCGGCATTGATACCTAATTTTAAAGCACTAAACCACATATTAACGAGCCGTTGCTGGTACGTTGTTTGAACCTACTAGGGGTGCTTCTGCAAATGCCATGTAGATGTATGTTCCACCAGAAGCATTTTTAGAGCCATAATCTTGTCTCATTTTAAATCCATTTGATAATGAGTCCCATGATGTATCTGTGCTTTCTGCATTACTTAAGTTAGCCATAAGAGGGGTGTTTTGAACATTATCTACATCTCTTTTATTATCATTAATTTGCCAATTAGATGTACTATCTGTTCTTTTAACCATAATAAAAGCAGGTTTAAATCCAGTGTAAATAAATGGTCCATCAGCATTTCCATTACCAGTATAAGAACCAAACTTGCTGTAGCCAGTTTTCTCTGCGAAGCAGTAGGCTATATAATTTTCTGCAAAGTTTACACTTTCATGTGTATTAACAGTAAATACACTTGAAGTAGGAGCAACATTAAATCTATTTGAATTAGTTTGTTTTCCTTCAGTTGTGTTTAAAGATTGATAAGTTCCTGCACCATTTGAGGCATGATAAACTGCCCAATCTTCTGCGTTTTGTAATCTTTTAACTACAATCCATTTAGGTGTTGCACCTAACCCATGTCCAACTGTAGCTTGAGAACCTGTTCCTGTATAAGAAACAATACTAAATCCACTTGTTGTATTAGCACTAACAGTTGAAGTTATATCTCCATCTGTATTTGATACTCCTGCACCATTTGCTTTCCAGTTCCATGATACAATATTATCTCCATTTCTATTGTGTTCTCCATTAGTATCTGCACCTAAAGTAAAACCATCACTATCAAAAGATGTAATAGCATTTGTATAAGTATCTTCAGTATTATTTAAATTTGGTCTAATAACTTTTGTTACACCTCTTACAGCATCTACTATAACATGGTTATATGCTGTTGTTCTGAGCTTACACCAGTTCATATCTGGCTGAAACCCAACACCTGTAATTGATTGTGTTGCACCTGTACCTGTATAAAGTTTAGTATTAAAATAATCAGAGGGTTTATTAATTGTTGTGTATGCCATTATAAATTTAATCCTTTCGTAGATAAGGCTGTGTAGCCCGTAGGCACGTCATATTCAAATATGCCGTTACCACTTGCGTTAGTTCCTGCACTAGATACTGCTGTTGTTCCGAAGTAGCCATTGCCGAAATTAAATTGAACTACACCACTAGCTTCATAAGCATTAGTACCGAACAAATATGTACCATTAGGTATTGAAGAAATTGCTGTTCCATAAGTAGAGCCATTTCTATAAAATTGAAGTGTTCCATTAGTTGCATCAAAAGTTGCACCTGCAATATCTCCATTAGTCCATGCAGTTAAACCTGTTTGAAGATTACTACCACTACCTGTTATTCTACCTAGTCTTTCAACAGCACCGACACCATTATCTTTAAAAGATGAAGTAATATTTGTATCAGCATTAATTAAACCTAATATTGCTTGATTATTAACTGTAGTTGTTACTTTTGCTTCTACATAATATTTACCAGAACTCATACCTAAAGTTGATAAACCATAACGACTATTCCAATTATCGGAGCCTGTTCCTGTTGCTGTATTATTACCATTAGAAAAAGAAAAATCTCTACCCTCATAGTATAAAGGGTTTAATGTAGCAAAAACATTGCTTGGACAATCTTCTGTTTTTGTAAGTGTACCACCTGCAACTGTAAAGTTATTAGTGTTAGGAGATTGGTCAGTAACACTATTACCATCTTTTAAAATAAAGTAACCATTGTTTCCATAAGTTACACTTGGAGAAGTTTTAATTTTCCATTCTCCAGTTGTTGCATCTGTTTCTCCAAATGCACTAGCATCTAGTTGTGTGCCATCTACAAAATTTACATGAGACATACTTCCATCAAAAGTGTTTTGAGTATTATCACCACAACCTATATTATGTTTATTTGATGTAGTACCTATTTGAAAACTAGTATTAGAATTATATCCAAAACTAGATGTTACTGAAAAATCAGCAATTCTATTTACTCCATTAACATAAAATTTAACTCTATCTGTAAAAGCACCACCTGAACCTCCTGCTCTATAATCAACTGCATAAACAATATGATACCAAGCATTAACATCTCTACATACAAAATTACTTGTCATTTCTAGTCTATCAGTTCCACCTTCTTTGTCATATACATAAATTTTATCATTATTTAAAAAAACTATATAAGCTCTATTATTACCATCTTGATAATTACTATAAATATATTGAGAAGTAGCATTCAAACCTTTTTTAAACCATATAGATAAAGTATATTTTTTTAACTGAGTTGGTGTTGTATTAGTTCGTTGTAAATATGTACTAGCCATTATTTAACCCCCGCTATTTCTTTAATTAATTTTTTAATTTTATTCATTATATTTTTTATTCCTTTTTTAATTTTATTCATTAATTGAACTGTCCGCCTCCTGTAGCACCAAATGTTGAAGCAAAGCTAAATGATCTATCAGCAGTTTGGCCTTCAGCATCGGTTACCCTAATTGTAAAATTGTATGTTGTTGGACTTGTTGATGAACCACCAAAGTCTGTAGTAGTTAAAACACCAGCAGAAGATAAAGTAACATTAGCACCGGATAAATTAGATCCAACTTCACTAAATGTTACAGCACTATCTGAAGAAGCAGAAAGAGTTGCAATTGTACCAGAAAAATTTCCAGCAAAAGAACCTAAACTACCTGCACTTGTTGACCATGTAGGTGCATCAGATACAGTTAAAATATTAGCACTTGATATAACTGCTTTACCAGTTCCATTTTCAACCCTCATTCTATATTGAGCATCCACAGATAAAGTAATTGTAACAGTTAATGATGTACTATTATTATATACAATTGTTGTAGCAGGATACCAAATACCAGTAGAAGTATTTATAAATTCTACTTGTGAACCAACATCAAAATTAGATCCTGTAACTGTAATTGTAGATGCAGAATTACCTATTGTAGTTGGAGAAATAGAACTAATTGTTGGATTAGCACCTCCAGCAGCTATTCTAGCATCAACCCTTGCGTCAGTATAATATAAATTAGTACCTTCAGTTAAATTAGAAGTTGTAGAACTTGTTTCATCTATTAACTTAATCCAATTACCACCATGTGCAAAATAACCTTTACCTGTTCCATGAACATGAGCAAACATACCGTGATAAGTAGTAGCATTTGGCAAACTGGCTTCATTAGAATACATATTAGCAAATAAAACTTTATTACCACCCATATCTAAATCAGATGCAACAACAGCGGATACAGCATTAGCGTTAGTATATCCATCAGTTATTCCATAACCTGATAATGTAGTTGGTTTACTTGTTAAACTAGCAAACACTCCATCAAATAATGATGTATTACCTGCAAGTGCAGTTGTAGAACTTGTACCTAATACCAATGAATCTGTTATTCCATATCCACTTAATGTAGTTGGTGTTGAAGTAATTGCACTAAATGCCAAAGATGTTGGTGTTAATGCACTTAAATCTACAGAATTACCACCTGATATTGATAAATTTGGATCACTAAAAGTTAATGTTTGACTATCAGTTTCACTTGTTATATAACCAACATCATTAGTCCATTGAGATATATTACCTGATTTATTTGTAAAAGCTGTTGTACTTGTTGCTGTTACAGCATCAGTTATTCCATAACCTGCAACTGTTGTTGGCTTACCTGTTAATGAAGTAAAACTTTGAGCTGGTACTGAAGTTAAATATGCACTATCATTTGTAAATTGTGATATATTACCTGCTTTATTTGTTAAAGTATCACTTGAACTTGCTGTTATAAAACCAGCTGAATTGGCATCAATTTTTGTTTGAACTCTAGCATCAGTATAATATTTATTAGATCCTTCAGATAAATCAGAAGTTGATTTAGAAGATATATCTAATGAAGTTAAAATATTAGCATTAGCAGTACCATCAAAACTAGCAGTACCAGTTATTGGACCTGTTAATGCAATATTTCTAGCAGTTGCTAATTTTGTTGCTTGATCAGCAGAAGTTACAGCATCATTTATTTGTACATATGCACTTCCTGACCATCTATAAACATCTCCTGTATCAATAGCAATATATATTTTACCTGTTTCACCTGTTCCTGGAAATGCAGCAAAATTAGCATATTCCTCTACATCATCTACATAACTAGGTAATTGTGCAGTTGGAACTTTACCAGCACTATCTAAACCAGCATATCCATTATTTTGATTTTTATTAGAAATTTGTTCAAATGCTGTACTATTAACACCATCTAAAGTATCTGCATCAACATTTAAATTATCAACAAATGATTTATTTACACGTGTATCAATAAGCCCATTTACTGTACTAGTATTTACCGTACCTGCAGGCCCCTGCGGACCTGTTGAACCTTGTGGGCCTGTTGGACCAACAATACCTTGAATACCTTGTGTACCTTGTGAACCTTGATTACCAGTTGGTCCTGTTTGACCTGTTAAACCAGTGTCGCCTTTATCACCCTGTGGACCTTGTGGACCTGTTGGGCCTTGCGGACCTTGTGGGCCTGTTGGACCTGTTTGTTTTGAAACAGTTATAGTTGAAGTTGTTCCATCTATTTTAATTGTCATATTATTTTATTCCTTACTGAGGTTGGTATCTTATTACAAATACGAACCTTATTGAATTTTTAACTTCAGGAGTACCTGCAGCCCATTGTACTTTCATAACCACAATATATGGTGATGCATCATTAGGTGTAGAAGTATAACTTCCTTGATCTGATAATAATGTACTTGGAACCAATAGTTCAAATTTACCAGCAGTACTAGTATTGTATACTAATTCTGCTTTTGTATAAGTATGTTGGTTTGAACCTCCAACTGCCGATAATGAATCAATTGTAATAGATCCTCTTTTTCTTGTAACAGTGGCTTCAAATAAATCAGCCTTAATATCAAAAGTAGTAGATGCAGAACTAAAATCTATAGTGCCATCTTCTATTGATAATAAAAATTGATTACCTTCGGATATTTCTCGAGCAATAATATTATCTGCTCCTCCTAAGTAATTTTGTATGTTTGATATTCTCATATTATCTCCTGTAGGTTAGTTATGAGTAAATATATATCTATGGACATATATTTTTGTTTATTAAGTTTCTTTAACCCAAGCTGTACCATTCCATTTATAGATATAAGATGCAATTAAAGCATCACCTGCACTATCTGTAATTGAATAAGTAGTTCCTAGGTTTGTATAAATTGTTGCACCAGAATTTGAAGATCCTAGTGACAAAGCAGTAATTTCACTGTCATTATTTACTCTGTATGCTAAATATAATTTAGTAGAAAAATAAACCATTTCAGATCCATTTATTGTATTAGCTGATTGATCAACTGGTATATTAGATATTTCAGTAGAAGTAACTGCATCAGTATCAATAACATATTGACCATTAGAATTAGCTGTTATAGCAAAAAACCCATCTACTAATCTAGGAGTACTTCCAGTTATACCATTAAAAGCAAATTCTGGAGTTTTTAAAGCATCTACTTTATATCCTGGAAATATAGTATTTAAATTATTTTTAGTAGTTTCAAACCAAGAATAATCTGTTGGTGTATTTGAAAATACATCTTTATTAGCTAAAATTACAGATCTTAAACCATAATAATTTGGAACAGATGAACCTGCTTCAATAATTGTAGCATTACCAACACCTGTTGAAAAATTACCTACTGTTGTTCCAGTAGCTGCATTATTAGTTACAGTTAATTTATATAAATCACTAAAATGTGCATCAGCAACTGAAGTAAATCTAATTTGATTAGCAACTGGTTGATCTTTTTCAATAGTCCAATCAGTTATGTTTGTATTAACATTTTCTATTACATCAGCTATTGTATTTACAGCACCAGGTAATGTTGGAACAAAACCAACAAAACTTTTATTATAATCAGCACTAGAACTTCCTGGTTTAAATACTTGAATATTTGTTTTACCAGCATTATTAATATTTGTTTGAGTAGTACCTAAACTTCCTTGTGTAATACTTTTTGTAACATTTGAATTAGAAAAAGTAAAATCTAATCCAATATCATCTTGAATTGTTGTAGTATAATTTACTATTTTTGAATTACCTGAATCTATTGTTGCAGTTATAAAGCCATTTAAAGAAGCATTTAATGCATTTTTAAATTCAAGAGCAGCCGCAGTAGCATTTAAATTATTTGAAAAAGATTGTTGTGTTCCACCAGTAAATGTAACTTCACTAAACAATGGTAATCCATTCATAGTTTTAGTAAATAAATTAGGAGCAGTAATATTATATGTTGATCCTAATGTACCTGATCTTGTTATTGTAGATGTTCCAAAAACTATATTTCCTGCATCAGTTCCACTAACAGAATTATTATTTACTGTAGCAGTCCATAATTCACTAGGAACCGAATCAAATGTAGTTGTTGATGTAAATGTAATTTTTTTAGTAGTATTATCATATGTAGCAGTATAATTATTAGGAGACTCTGTATTATTATTTACTAATGCAATTAAATCTGCTCCAATAGTAGCTGATTGATCATCTGTTTCAAGATCAGCAGCAACATTTAATGTATAAGTTCCTGTACCATCAGGTTCAGTTAAAGATATAGTTGTTGATCCTGCAGTTCCAGCACCATCTGTTTCATATTCATAATTATAAATAATATTTGAACCATCACCAGCTACGTCATTAATTGTAAAAGATGTAGCTTCATTTGTAGCAGTACCTGTATTAATTATTATACCATAACCTGAAAAATCAACAAGACCACTATCAGGATTTATATCTGATACATAACTAGGTAATGAAACTGATAATCCACTTATATTTAAACCTAATACTGCTGTTCTAATTTCATTTAATGCATCAATAACACCAATATTATTTGAAAATGTATTATTAGTTATATAACCTAATGATCCTAAGCTTATTGAATATTTAGTATTTGTACCTGTATTCCATCTTGTGTTTGCAGATGGTTGAGGACTGTTATAAATATATAAATTATTATTTAAAATAAATTCTTTTCCAAAACCAAAAATATCACCTGTATCTGAATAAGTTTGTTGAGAAACATATGTACCGTTTCCATCATCAGTATATACTTGAGTATTTGTTGTATTTACTGCAATAACAGAAGTAGCACTTATAGGATGAATATTATTTAAACTATTTCTCATAGTAGCCGTAATAATATCAGATCCTGCCCAAGTTCCTGCATTTGAATAAACAGAACTAGTTGCTGCCATTTTTAATTCCTTTTATTAGTTAAATTGTCCACCACCTTGTGCAGTTGATAAAGTAAAATCTATTGAACTTGTAGCAACAATTTGTGAAGCTGAATTAGTATAAGTAATTACATTACTGTTAGCACTAGCAGTAAAATTAGTTAAATTATTAATTGCTGAAGCTACAGCCGTAGCCGTATTTGCAACAGTTGAAGCCATATTTCCTGTTAAATTTCCATAATTTGTTAAACTTAATTTCCAAGTGGCTTGTGGATCATTAGCAGTAGAATAATTACTGTCTAATGTAAGTGTATATGTATTTGTTGTTCCTGGTCTTGTTAAAATTAATTCTCTAACTTTTGAAGCTGTAGTTATTTTTACATTAGTATCACTTAAAAGTTTAATTGATATAATACCACTAATAGTTTCTACCTCAGTAGTTACTTGTTCATATCTGTGATAATATTTTATTTTAGTTCCATTATACCAAACAATAATATTTTCATTTGAATCTACTATATTGTTACTAATATCAAAATTTGATAATGTTGTTAATATTGCCATTAGTTAAACTGTGCGCCCCCTGTTGCTCCTGTTGTAGGAGGAATTAAAAAATAACTCCATATTTGACCTTCAGTAGTTGAGCTATTATAAAGTAAAACATCATCTCCCATAGCAGAAACATTAAAGTTTTCAACTCCGCCTGCATTTGTTGTAGCATAATGTGACCAAGTATTTGTAATTAATCTAAATGAAAATAATTCAGTAGTAGACATTACATATATAGTTGAAGTACCTATACATACAGATCTTCCAAAACCACTTGAAACGCCTCCTGCTACTAATGAAGATAATTCTAAAGTTCCATTAACTTTAACACTATTATTTGAACTATTAGCAGTTAAAAAACCTGTTGCATTCCAATCTTTAGGATTTGCAATTACTTTTCTAGATGTAGTATTTTGTATATCATCAGCTAAATTAATATGTAATAATTCTTTTTGTGTTACATTACCTCTTGTTCCTGTAAAACTTAATTGTTGTTCTTCTGTTGTTGCTGTACCAGAATTAAAACTTGTAGGAAATGTAATAGAACCTGAACCATCAGATCCACCAGTTCTAGTAATTGTATTAATTGTTGAACCTGCATAACCTATTTGTTGAACAGCATTAATATCTGTAAAACCATCTCTCATATTAGAGCCTGTATTACTATCTCCATATCTAATTTGAGTAAATCTGTTTACAACACCATAAGGATTTTTTGTATCATTTGGATCTATAATAATTCCAGAAACACCAGAAGTAATACCACCAGCCCCTGGTCTAAATACACCAAAGTCATAAGCATTAGAAAATGCCCCTCTTGCAAATTGGTTTATTGGTCTTACCCAAAATACTAATGTATCTGTAAAATCTATATCAAATACTTTATGTGTAATTGTAGCACCTTCAGCAAATGGACCTGTTGATGTTCTAAATGAAATATTAAATTCTCTATCAGCAATAGCATTATTAATATTATCTCCAATATATATTTCAAATGTTTCTGTTAATCCAGTTGGTACAGTCCATCTTAATTGAACAAATGGAGTAGTAGAGTCTGTATCACTACTAATTGCTGTTAAATCTGTAATTGCTCCAAAATTTCTTGGATTAGCTAAATTTGTATTAGGAGCTGTTTGAAATTCTGTTAATGCCTCTTCTGTATATGCATCTGCATTATATTCTTGAGCAGTAATTAAATATCCTGAAACACCTTCTTCATTCATATCAGCTTCAGTTATAGAATTAATTTTAAATAATTTATTAGTAAAACCATAAGTACTATTTGTAACTGATACTATATCTGTAACTTGTAATGCTAAAGCTCTTGTATCTGTTTTAAATGAAATAATTAAATTATCTCTTGATTTTTTAACAATAATATGACCAATTCTTTCAGCCATTATATTATTATTTATAAACTTAAATCTTGTATCTTGAACTAATTCAGGTTCATTAAATGATTTTTGATTAGTAGCTAAATTTAAAAATACTTGATCATCTTGATATTTTTGATCATAAGAATTAAAAGAAATATTCATTTTATTTAATGCACTATTAAAACCATCATTAACTATTGTAACATCACCATACATATTATCGTCAGTAAATGACATTACTGAAGATCCTGTAGTATCTGAAATAACTTGAAATTTACCTAAATGATAAGAAAATATAGCTTGAGAACAAACAACTAAATCAGAAACATTTAAATCTCTTTCATCAAAAGTATTAATTGCACCATTTGTAGTATATCTTTTTGCTGTTGTACTAGCTCCATTTTTATCTGTATGTGTAATTAAAGTATCACAAAATGTTTTATGAGCATAAAATGTAGGTAAATCAATATCAGTATCAGCCATTACATCACCACAACCATAAATATTATTAGTTAAATAATCTAATAAACATTCAGACGGATTATTTGAATATGATGTACCAGTTGATAAATTACCAGATGAATCAAATGTTCTAACTAATTTACCTGAAATTTCTGCCCCTAGTTTATTTGTTAAACCAGTTACAGATTCATCTCTGTTATATTTTAATTCCACATATAAATATGCAACATTAGGCATTGTTCTATTTGCAGCATTAGTATTCCATTTAGTTGAAAATGTTTCCATAGGTGAACATCTTCCACCTGATTTAAATTTTTTAACTATTAAATTACCATTTAAAAAATCATCAGTTCCACCTTGTGAATCTGTTGCATTTGTTACATTACCATTACTATCTAAAGTTAATCTAAAATCATCCCACCATATTTGACCAATGTTTTCAATAGGTCCTTCACATAATGAAATTATAAATGCCATTGTTTGATTATCAGATGTTATATCAGCAAATGTAATTGAACCAAATACTCTGGTATTTCCATATAAAATAGGTAATTTATTACCAGGGTTTGAAGCAATTCTTTGTCTAACTCCTTGATCTGGAGATTGTTCCATTTGTCCCGGGCCTGAAGGAACATCTGGAGCAAATAATTTATTAGCAATAAATGAAACTGCAACTGATAATGCAAATCTAGCTATCATTCCAGTAACTGTACTTGAAGTTAAAACTGTAATAACAGGTGCGGCTGCTGCCATAATTAAATTTCCTTTTTGTGCATTGATTGAAATTCTTTATAGTTCAATTTATTAAAATTAATATTAGTTTTAGGTATAGAATAATAAATTATTTCTTTTACCTCTTTATGATTTTTTGTTTCTTTTTCTAACATTTTATTCATTCTATAAAAAATAGATGAACCTCTCTTATTAGGATGAACCCAAGTCAATAAAACATGTAATTGTGTTATATGTGGATTTAATAAATTAGGTATTTTCATTCCTAATAATACTCCATCAATAATTCCATTATTTTCTGATATTACTGCAGTTTTATCTTTAGCTATTGCTTTCATTAAACCTCTATAATATTCAGTATTATCCTCTTTAAATTGACCAAAATCAAATTCTATTCTATGTTGTTCAAGTAATTTTACACCTTGTTCAACATCTTTATCTTCTCCAATTCTTATCATTATATTTTATTCTCTTTCTTATTAATCTTCAGCACCAAATCTTGGATTAAAGTCAACCATTGAAGCGACAAATTCCATAGATGCATCATTACTATTATATTCTTTAAATGAACTATCAGATGTAAATCTACCTGATTTAGTGTTTAATATAGCACCAACTATATTTTTACATTCAACAGTTATATTAACATCTCCACTTTTAACATTTTCTTCATCAACAGCATGTGAATTAATTATACCTTGCCATTTTTGATAAATTTGACCTTGAATTGCTCCAGTTTCTTCATTCCAAAAAGCTTGATATATTGTAACTATACCACCAATAGCGTTTACATTTTCTAAAGCAGCTATAATTGTATTTGGTATACCATTTAATTTTATAGTTATTGCATTAGTTTTTACATCTTTAGTTTCTTCAACAGGTGACAAACTAATTATATTTGAACCTGGTAAATATGTATCACTATTATATGTAATATTTGTATATCCTGTATTTAAAAATAAACTGTCAGCATTATTTGTAGTAACTTGAAATTTAATTAATTGAATTGGATATGTTTTAGTACTTTGTGTTTCAGCTAAAGTTGTTGAATCTATTGTTCTAGCCATTATAATATCTCCTGAAAATTAAAAGATCCATATTGATAATAATTAAATCCTGGGCCAGGTACAATAGTTACAGGTGGTCTTCCATTTAATAACATTTTAAATTGAACACCATTACCATAAGTAAAAGTATTACCAGATACAATAGGATTAATTGCACCAGTCATTAATTTAAAAGTTAATAAATTACCAGCCGTTGCAGTAGCATCTTCTTTAATTTGATATACTTTTGTACTTGAACTAAATTGTATAAAATCACCAGCTTTAACATTACTAGATAAATCTACATTAGCTAATTGAACATCAACTCCACTTGTATTAGCATTAACAACTGTAATTGTTAAACCACTTTGTGCAGTTATACTTCCATTAGCAAAAGTTAAATTAATAATTGATGGTATACTAGTTGTTTTAAAATCAATACCATCTTCTAAACCTAATAATTCAGCTTCCACTTCATCATATTTTGCTTTAGTTAATAATGGTAAATTTACTTCCATAGAATAAAATGTCGGACTGCCTCTTTCTTGTCTAGCATAACCTGAATTAGATATTGATCTTCTAATTCTTGCTGATCTATTTAATGATACATCATTTGTATATTCAAATATTTTTGACATTATTTTCTCCTCATACTTAAACCGGCAGTATTTCTGGTATAGGTTTTATTAGCTCCACCAACATGTGATGGGCTTGATGTTATAACAGCTCTAATTTGATCTATTGCTCTTTGATCAACATTACCACTTACATTAATTGTATTATTTACTATTGATGAACCAACCGATTCACCTCTAGGTATAACAGTTTCTCCCGGTGTTAATAATGCAGGTACCCTGTCATTATAAGGTGCACCACCTGGTACAACTCCACCTTTATTAAATTTAAAAAATGATAATAAACTACCGCCTGATCCACTAACAGCAGCAGTTGCAGTAGCAAATGCTAATTGTTGAGCTTTTTCTGCAGTAATTTGTTTTTCAATTGTAAGTTTTTTAGTTCCAAGAAATTCAAATAATTTTTCTATTTGTAATTCAATAGTCTTTTTTATAATTGTTTCAGCTATTGTATTTAAAACGCTTTTAAATAAACTTTTAGTAATTTGTAATAATGAATTACCTTGTCTTAAACCATCTAAAAATCCTGTACTAATTGTATCTGAAATTAATTTAGCCTCAATACCAGATTGTTCTAATAAATCTCTATATGTTGTTTGATTAGCATTAATTTTAGCTTGATCACGAATAAAATCTCTATTCATTGTAAATATTCGTTCATTTAAAGCAGCTATATCTGATTGCTTTTTCAAAAATGCAGGATCAGTAGCAGCACCAAAATTAGGTCTTGATCTAGGATCCCTTTCAGCTCTTGGTGTAGTTCTTGTTCCTGAAAATAATTCTTTTTGTTTTCTATTTAATTTTGTGTAAGAAGCAACAACTTCATTAGCTTCCATTTTTATTGCATTAAGTTCTTCTTTTAATTTTTTAGCAGCTTCTTCTGCTTCTTTTGAAGCTTTTGGAAATATTTTTAATTTAGAAACAAAATTAAGAACAGATAATTGAGCCTCTTTCATTTTTTGTATAAAAAAATCTTTAATTGTATTTACAACTTTCATTATAGCATCATTAAATGCAATAAATGCTACAACACCTATTTGTATTGCAGTTATAACAATACCAACTATATTGGCTCTTAAAGCTACATTTAAAGCAGCTAAACTAATTCCTGTAGTTCTTATAGCTTGTCCCATTAATACAAATTGTGAAGCAATACCTGCTACAAATGTAGCTACTTTTAATCCAATAAATATTTTAAATCCAGTAATTAAAAGATCTATATTTTTAGATACAAACCTAATTGCACCCTCAATATTTTTAAATGCTTGTGCTAAATTAGTACCAACAGTTTTTGCTAATTCTTTTAATTGAGTATCATTTCTTTTAAAGTTACCAACTAAAGCAACTAATTGTTGTTTAACACCTTCAAATAAGGGTTGAGCAGCGGCTTGTCTAAATCTAAAATAAGCATCTTGCACAAATGAAACCTGTGCTTCTAAAGTTTTTTCAAATTCTTTTGTTGCACTAGAAAATTGACCACCACTACCAAATACTTCAAAAAATCTTTTTCTAGTATCTTCAATTGATACTTTAGCACCAGCTTCAAAGCCTAACATTGCTCTAACACCTCTTTCCCTAAAGACGTCAGCAGCGGCTATACCACCAGCAAATGCTCTTTGAATTTGTTCAGCAGTTTGTCTAAAATCAAGACCTGTAGCTGCAGCAACATTACCTGTTATTTCTAATATTTTAGCTAATTCATTAGCATCTTTAGCAATAACAGCTAGGTTACCAGAACCAGCTGCAATAGCTTCTAGTGAGAAAGGAACTTTACCAGCAAATTCATTTAATACTTTAAATGCTTTTGCACCTTCTGTAGCCGAATTAAATAATAGTTTAAATCTTACTTGTAATGATTCAGTAAGTTGACCTGCAGAAAATGTATCTCTTATAAATTTACCAATACCAAAACTAACAGCAGCTAATGATGCAGCAACACCAACTTTTAAAGTTGTTCCAAGTGCTGCAAAAGTTGCTCTTGATTTAGCAGCTGCAGTTTGTAATTGTTTTAATCTTGTTGAAGCTATTTGAGCATTTCTTCCTAATTTATTTAAACCGGATTGTAATTGGTTTACTCCGTTCTGTCCCTTAACATTAGTAATTATATCTAATTTTACAGCCATTTTTCCTTATCCGTTAGTTATTTCCACAGTAACGTCATCAAAGTATTTTCTAAAAGCAGCCTCTATAAATTTAGTAGGTGCTTGTTGTGAATGTCCATTGTTAAGGAATTCTATATATGTTGTACCATTTGTAACAATAATTTTATTTGGTTTGTCTTTTGGAACCAATAAATTTATATTAGATGTTGCAGGTGCAGTTTTTTGATTATTATATGTTTCAGTGTATCCAATATACCAGCTATTTCTAGCTTGACCAGTGTCAACTGGAGTTGTTAATTTTACTTCAGCAAAAGCTTTTAATGCTCTTGATCTAAGTTCCTGTTCTATTGCTTTATTAATATCTTTTTGAAGATCTTTAGCAGCAGTTGTTAGACCAATAGTAGTTATTGCCATTATATTAATTTACCTTTGTTTATACCTTTTTTAATAATATATCTTTGTGTACCATTGGCACCAATATTTACTTCTTTTTTAAGGTTTCTAGATAATTCTTTTTGTTTTAAATTTTTTTTGGCAATATTACTATATTCAGTTAATTTTTTTATATCTCTCATAATTGCCTTCCAAGTGGGCAGTTTACACCGCCCCACTATTAATCAGATCTTTTAGCTATACTTTTTAATTTATTAAAACCAGCTTCTAATTTTAGATCCTTTTGTGTATCATTATCTCTCATTACTTTTAACGAAGGAAATAATTCATTTACTCTAAGAGGTTTAGTACCTTGGTAAGTAGTTTGAGCTAATATAGCAGACCTATGATCATCTCGCCAACCGTATGGTCTTTCATTAAAATATTTTATCCAGCCCATATATTCTTTACTGGACATATTATAAATAACATCTAATGTAACACCTAATTGATGAGCTAATTCATATTCTGCTAACTCTTCTTCCCCAATGCACCACCTTTATCATCTGATGCAGCTAAACCATTATATACAAGAATTTCTTGTGATAATTCAGTTAATGCTTTAATTGGAAAGTCTTCAAATTCTGAATCTTTCATATTTTCAGCCCCAACTATAGTTTGTCTAAATATAGCACTTAAAGTTTTTAAACCAGCAACATCATCAGTTTTATTTACATCTAAAACTTTTTGTAAGTCTTTAATGCCTTTAACTGTCAGTTGTTTGATCTCCACTTCCTGTTTCAGAAATGGTATTTTCTTCGTTAATTCTATTATTCTTATGTGTTTCATCTTTTATTTCCTCTAAAGGTTTTATATATAAATGTTTATTATTCGATTCAAAGTCTTCCATTATTTTTCTAATTTTATGTAACACATCTAGTGTTTCAAAGACTTCTTGTTTATTATCTACATCTTTTAATCTATCATAAGTTTTTCTTATGGATGTATCTATAGATTTTTTTATGTGTAAAGAAGTTATTCTTAATACATAATATTTATTAAATGGTTTATTGTCCATGATTTTTATCCTATACAATTTAATTAAGCTGGGCAATTAAGCCCAGCCTAAAAATTTTTTATTATGCGTCAGCAAACGGACCAGTATAGTCAGTTGAAGTACTCAAAGTCAAAGTTGCCTGATTTGAATCAGTCAAATTTGGAGCCACTTCAAAAGAAGCTATTTGTCCTTTTACGTAAAATGCAGCATTATCACCAGTAGATGCGTTTTTAACATCTAGTTGAAATACATATGTTAATCCATCTTGAACTAACGCTTGAATTGGATTATGCACACTTGGTACATAATTAAGCGTAAATTCTAAAGTTGGAGCATCAGATTGTCCTTGGATTTGTCCACTTACAGATTGTCCGTAGTTTGGTACGTTAACAATGTTAGCGGGTTTACCAAATGAAGGAAATTCTCTGATGTTAGTAACTTCAGTATTACCTGCAAAATCTCCACCACCAGCTATAAAAGCTTGGTGTGTTGAATCACTTGTTGGTAATGTGTAGCTACTATCAGCTTTGTATTTTAGTTTTGTGAAAATACCAGCACCTATATTCGAAATTAGAGCCATTTTTGTTTTCTTCCTTTATATTATTTTTGGTTAAATTGATTTGAAATTAACAGTATAATTCACGTTAAATAAACCTGAATCTTTTGTATCAATTCCAATGTTTGTTATAAAGCTATTAGTTGTTTGTAGATATCCAGAGATTACTTCTTGATCTAATAAAGTTTTTAATATATCAGCAATTTCATATGCACGTTTCATACCTTGTCCACTAGGAACAAATATTTGACATACAATTTGACCATTTGCTATTACATCTTTAAAAGCTAATTCTGAAGAAAATGGTAATACAGAAACCCGTATCCATTCATCAGCATCTATTTCCCCTTGATAATTCGCAGGAAAAGCTTTTATATTATTAGATGTCCAAGCGGTAGAAGCGAATAAACCTTCAACAGCTGTTAATAATTGAGATATTGTAGCCATTATGATTCCCTTCCAACAATTAAATTAATAACATAATTATTATCTTCAAAACTATTTATTTTCCAATTTTTACCTCTAAGTACAACAATGTCGTAATTATCGATATTTTTAGAATCTAAATTAGCTGAGTCGATCATTATTTTACATTCTAACCTAGGCTTATCATCATTAGTTCTATATTGACTTTCAATTACAGCTTTAACAGTAATTGGTGCATCAGTATTTTCACTAATAGATTGAGTAGCAAAATTATAACCATCTACTTTATTATTTGTAAATGTTATATCTTCAGCTATATCACCTATAGTATTAAATGCATTTTTTACATTATCTTGAATTAGTTTATGATAACCCATTAGGCACCTCCACTAACTTTAACTCCCCTATTTGTACTCATAGCAGCTGGATCTTCATATTTAGCAATTAATTTTTGGATTTGATCAGGTAATTGTTTAAAATTACTTAATCCAGATCCTAAATCAAAAGTTAAAGAAACAGAGCCAACAGATAAATCTTTCAATCTAGGTGAACCAGATGATTGGTCTTCTATTGTGCTCATATTTTTGATCAGATGCAAAGCAAGTTCATAGGTCGCTTTTTTGATATCTTCAGGAAAAGTTCCATAACTTGTTGTACTTCTATCATCTTCTAAAGTTTCATATCCACCGGATTTACTATCCCAGTAGGTAATATCTCTAGGCCATGATAAAGGGTATGAGGTAGTTGGCACAGCTTCACCACCCCAATCCAAGTCATCGAGAATTCCTGTGGCTGTTACTAAAGCTCGTTCAACAGTTTCATCTGTTGCACTATCCCAAGAACTTTGGTTAAGTCTATCATAGAAATAACTTTCTGCTTCTGTTATAGTTACAAATGAATTGATTCCTTTTTGTAAAGCCATTATTTTTCTCCGTATCTAATAGTTATAATATTAACCGTGATAAATTGGGAATAAACCAATTTGGTTAACGTTAGTAGCATGTACTGTCCAGTTTGTACCTAGAGCAAGATCAGCATTTGCAGGATATGCAGTTGCACTTCCAGCCCATGAGAAACCTTTAGGGTGCATTATATTACCCCATCTAGATAAAACAGTCACAAGACCGCCACCATTACCAGCTAATTCATCTCTTTCAATCGCAGTTGGATTCATTTGTGCAATATCAGAATAATGTACAGATCCTGCTTTACACATGTAAGAAACTTTTAAGCCTGCCGGTAAATTTGCAGTTAATGATTGGTTGTTAATAATAAGTCTAATTTTTCCACCAAGAATAGTAGAGAAATTGAAGTTACCGTCAACTACTGGAGCAACATCAAGAACGTTTTCTTTTCTCATAATGTTGTAAGTTTCAGTAGTTACTACTAAATAGTAGAAAGGCTCTTCAAATTCACCTTTTACTTCTGTGATAGCATCTAATAGAGTATCAAAGAAAGTGCTTCTTGATTGGCTAGCACCAGTAGAATTAGCGAATAACGGATTAGGGTTATCACTTGCATCAGAACCAGTGTAAAAACCAAAAGTACCAACTTTAGCAGCAGCGTCAGAAGTACCAATTGTAGTAGCACCCCAAATTTTGTCAGCAACACCATTTAGGATAGATCTTAATTGTAGATCTTCTCTTCTTGCTCTAACTGAAGCAAATTGAGAACCTAAGTATGATAAACCGTCAACTTTTGAAATAAGCTTTTGAACTGACATTTCTTGTGCAGCGATATGATCAATATTTTTGATATATACTGCTGATTTGTTTGATACTGCCATTTCATTTAGATTTTTATTCGCAGCAGTTTCATCTTGTTTATGGTAAGTTGAAGGGTCAGAGAAATCTAACCATCTTAATGTACCAGTGTAATTTTCACCTGAATCGTTAATTCTTGCGTCAGAACCAACCATAGCAGTTGATGTTAATAACGCAGCATCAGCTCTTCCTGCTTGTTCGTAAGCAGAAATTGCTCTCGCAATGTTATTAAAATTTGAACTTGTTACAGCCATTATTATTTTTCCTTTTATTATTTAATGCACATATGTGCGGTTATTATTATAAAAGATAGTCTATTCAGACCAATCTCCGTCAACTTTTACTTGCCCTTTTGCAATAGCATTAAGCATTTCATCAGTTGACATATCTTTTATAGATCCTACAGGATTAATTCCTGTACTTGGTTTGGCTGGAGTTATTCCAGTTCCCATATTCGCTTTAACAGAAAATAAAAATGCATTGTTATCATCTTTAGCATAATTTGACACAGTCTCATTTATACTTAGACCACTTTCATGCACCCAATTTCCTGTAGCGTCTTTCTTTAAACTATTTACAATATCTGAATAGGCCATATTAGCGGCTTTTTCAGATTTAAAGTTTAAAGCATTAAGCTGAGTACGCACGGCATTATCTCTGCTCAATTCTGTGTTCTTTTGTTCATATGCCTCAAGTTTAGCATTAACTTCATTTAGTTTTATTTGCATAGCTTCAGAATGTTTACCTTGTTGTTCAAGGCTAGAAATTTCAGCTTGTCTTTTCTCTACTTTAATTTTTTCAATTTGACCTAAAGCTTCATCTCTTTCTTTATATGCATTATCTAAATTTACTTTAATATTAGATATAGCTTTTGAAACCTCATCATCAACCATTTGTTTTATATCTGGTTGTTTAGTTTCATTTACTTTTTCTTCTTTTACTTGAGTATTATTTTCAATGTTTTCTGACATTATGTTTCCTTTGGACACGGCCTTAGTTATATTTTAATTTAAAACAAAAGATTAATTTGATAATTCTTCTAATTGTTTTAACGAAATTAATTTACCATCTTTATTAGAAAATTGAGAAAATTTAACTTTTCCCGAGTTAAATAAAGTAACTCTTTTTTGGTTTCCTAATACAGCCAGTTTAACTTCATTCGGTTGGCTTGATAACCATTCCGGATAAGTTGTTTTACCTGGTACTTGACCATTGATAGAGGCACGACGACTATCAGATAATCCAGCAATTTTTCGTTTTTGTAATCTATTATTATTTGTATTTAATAATTGATTAGCACTTTTTATTACAGGTATAGTTGTTGATCTACAATTAAAATGTTGTGGTGGTTGTGGTGCATTTTTATTACTTAATGAATAAACTTTACCATCTAATCTTCCACAAATTAAACTAGTTCTACTATCTAAGGTAGCCACATATTGGTAACCTTGAACAACATCATCATTTAATTTATATGTTGTATTTGATACAAAATTAGATGTTTCAGTTATTGCAGTTCTTGTTAATGTTTTTAATTGTACAGTAGAAGCAGCTAATCCGCTTTTACCTACATCTTGAGCTATATTTATCATAGCTTTATTTTGAGTCATTCCATTTTTGACTATACCTTTTATTTTTCTTTGTTCTAAAATACTTATTGATGCTAATTGTTGACTATATGTTCCATTGGATTTTATAATCAAATCATTAACTTTTAAAGTATCTTTTACACCTTTAGCTTTATAAATATTATTTAAAGATCTAGCAAATATACTTTTGTAAAATCTAGCACTAACTCCAACTAGTTTATTTAATTCACTAATACCATCTTTATATATTTTTTTATAAGTTAAACGAATTTCAGTATTTAATTTTCTAGTTAAAGCATTTATATTTGCTGTACCAGATAATGCTACAATTCGTTGTAACCTTATTTTGTGTGACGCTAAAATTTTATCAATTTCAGTATCCAATCTCTTTTCGTAAAGAGTCAACAATGCACGATGTTTCAGCATTCTTGAATATACATCATCATTTATAGACATTTAATATCCTTTAATCTATAGATTTAATTTTAGCAAGTTCTTCATCAACTATTTTACCATGATGATCAATTAAAATTTGAGCATTATTTACGTCAATTTCTAATCTTGCTTTATTAGTTTTTTGTGTTGATAAGGCAATTAAACTATTTCTCATATTTTCGTTTAAATCCTTTTCATAATATTTTTTATCATTAATAGTTATTGTTCTATTCTCTTCTTGTTTATTTTGTATTATCATATTATCTTCTTCTTTTCCTTCTTATTGTCATTTTTCTTTTTCTTTGTGCTCTTACTTGACAACAACATTTTGATTTATTCATGTTTTACTTCCTCCAATGTATCCACCTATAACACCAATTAATCCAGTAACTGACATTTTCATAAGTGTTATTACACTTTCATCTACAGGTCTATTTTCTTGTAAAGCAACATAATAATCTCCAACAATAATGGTTCCTAATAAAATTAAAACACCACTTGTAATTAATAATATTACTATGTCTTTGAAATTTTTAATCATTATATTATCTCTTTTTCATTTTAATACAAGAATTACCTTTACCTCTTCGGTAACCTTTCCAACAAGCTTTACCTGCTGAACCTTTTTTCTTTTTATAAGCCATTATTTACCTCGTTTTTTAGCCGCAATAATTTTATCTCTTAAAGCTTTTGGAAGCTTCATTTGTTTTGCAGTTAAACCGTTTGATCCTTTTTTCTTACTTTTAACACTTTTTCTTTTATAAGCCATTTTATCTCCTTACCATGCTTTGCAAGACCAATATCTTGCTTTTGTTTTTGGACCAGGACTAGCACAATTATGTCTTGCTCTAAAACTAGCTCTAGCTCCAGGGTTATTTTTTCTTATTCTCATAGTTTTTTGACCAGCTTTTTTAGCTGTTGTACCACCATGACCAAAATTTACTTTTACAACATTACCTTTTGGATTTTTGACATAAACTTTAAATTTTTTTACATCACCACGCATAGGTTTGTTTAAAGTTACTTTACGACCTTGATATTCAGCCATAATTAAACTCCTTTGTTTTCAGATTCAATACATGTAAATTTTGTTAGCATTTGATATTCATTAATTTGATCTGGTGTATATTTAGATAAAATCAACTGAGATTCAGAATAACCGTTTTGTAAACAATCATTCCAATCTTTATATTCAGTTGGTTTAATTATACCAGTACTACATTGTTGAGCAATTGCCGAACAAATATATATAGTTAACATAAATTTCATATTATCCCCACAAATTTCCAGTCATAGAACCTTTATTATATTCAGTAGCTCTATTTTCAAAGAAATTAGTATGTTCAACACCATTAATTACCCAATCAAGCCAACTTAATGGATTGTCTTTTACTTTATAATTTGGTTTTAAAGATAATTGTAATAATCTTCTATCTGCAATATATCTTATATATTTTTTAACATCTTCAGGTTTTAATCCTCTAATGCCGCCCATTTCAAAAGCTAAGTCAATAAATTTATCTTCTAAATCTACCATATCCCGGGCCGTTTGATATAATTCAGCTTTAAAAGTTTCTGTCCAAACTTGTGGATTTTCTTTTATTAATGTATGAAATAATTTAATCATAGATTCAACATGATGTGTTTCATCTCTAATTGACCAAGTAACTATTTGGCACATTCCTTTCATTCTTCCAAATCTTTGAAAATTTAAAAGCATTACAAATGATGCAAATAATTGTAAACCTTCACCAAATGCAGAAAAACATGCAATATCTCTAATTAAACCTTCAACACCTTTACCTTTAGATTTAAAAAGGTATTCATGTTTATTAGCCATTTCTTTATATTCTTGAAATGCTTTAAAATTAGTTAATTGTGTTTCACCAATAGTATCATTTAATAATGAATAACTATGTGCATGATTAGATTCAGATGCAACAAAAGATCCTAACATCATTCTAACTTCAGGTGGTTTAAATTTTGGAATATATCTATCTAAATAAGCTTGTGCTATATCTACATCACCTTGAGTAAAGAATTTTAATATTTGAGATATTAAATTTTTTTCTTCTTCAGTTAATCTTTCATTCCAATCTCTTACATCTTCATGTAAAGGAACCTCACTAGGAAGCCAATGCATCTTCTGCATTGTATCATATGCTTCAAACGCCCATTCATATTCGAAAGGTTTATAATAATTTCTAGTATCAAATAAACTCATTTATTTCCTTTTTGGTTTTCCAGTAACAACAATTTTACCATCTTCTTCTTTAACTTTCATTCCAGCTTGTTCTGTCTGTTTTTTAAGTTGACGATATTTTTGTGTTATAGTTAATTTTTTTTTAATCATAATTATTCCTTAACCTTCACAAGCTAAACAATCAGCTTCAGGTATTATTGTTCTTTCAACTTTTTTACTTACTAATTCAGCACGTTTAATTGCTTCACTTCTACAGTAATATAAAGTCTTTAATTTTTTCTTCCATGCTAACATATGTATATCATGTAATTCTTTTATATCTACATCAGCAGGTACAAATATATTTAATGATTGACCTTGACAAATATGTTTTTGTCTATCAGCTGCATGTTCAATTACCCATGATTGATTAATTTCAATTGATGTTTTAAATACATCTTTTTCATAATCAGACAATTCTTTTATATGTAAAATTGAACCTCTATTAGCTAAAATTGTAGTCCAAGTTTTTTCATTATTTAAATCTTTTGATTCTAATAATTTTTCTAAAAACTTATTTTTAACTAAAAAAGAACCTGACATAGTTTTTTGTACATAAGCATTAGCTCTAAATGGTTCAATACTTGGAGAAGTAGTTCCACAAATAATTGAACTTGAAGCATTAGGAGCAACAGCAAGTAAATGAGCATTTCTCATTCCAGTGCCTTCCATATCCGGAGCTTCACCTCTTTTTACAGCTAATCTTTGAGATTCTTTTACAGCTTCATCTTTTATGTGTTTAAACATTATTTTATTTTTAGATTTAGCCATAACAGATTCAAATGGAATATTATTTTTTTGTAAATAAGCATGAAAACCCATTGCACCTAATCCAATAGATCTTTCTTGAGTTGCACTAAATTTTGCTCTAAATACACTATCAGGAGCCCTATCTATAAAACTTTGTAATACATTATCTAAAAATCTAACAATATCAGAAATAAATAATTTATCATTTTTCCATTCATCATACTTTTCTAAATTAACAGAAGATAAACAACAAACTGCTGTTCTATCTTCATCAGTAGGTAATGTAATTTCAGTACATAAATTTGAATGTTTAACTGATAATCCTAATTTCTTTTGTTGTTCAGGCAATGCATCATTAATATGATCAATAAAGCAAATATATGGCTCACCAGTAGCAACTCTATTTTCTAATATTTTTTGCCACAAGTCTCTAGCTGAGACCTTTTTTACAATTTGTTTTGTATGAGGATCAATTAAACTCCAAGTATCATCATATGTAGGCTCTTGAATACATTTATCAATAAGTTCCATAAAATCATTAGTAATATTAATACCATGATGTAAATTAAGACATTTTCTATGTATATCTCCACCTGATGGTTTTCTTATATCTAAAAATTCTAATATTTCTGGATGTGATATATCCATATATGCGGCATAACTACCTCTTCTAGTTTTACCTTGACTAAATGCCATAATTTCTGAATCTACAACTTTTAAAAAAGGAACAGAACCTGATGATTGAGATCCACCTGATGTTTTAGTTCCATCAGATCTAATATGACCCCAATAGCCACCAATACCACCACCAATAGATGTTAACCAAGCATTTTCAGTATAATGACCAGTTAATCCTTCTCTACTATCTGCAACATAATTTAAAAAACATGAAATTGGCATACCTCGCTCTGTACCACCATTACTTAATATCGGCGTTGAATACATAAACCATAATTTAGATGAATAATCATAAATTCTTTGTGCCATTTCGTCATTATCAGAAAAAGCTTTCGCCGCTCTTAAAAATGCTTCTTGGGGACTATTTTCTTCTGGTAGTAAATACCTGTCCTTTAATGTAGTTTTACCGAAATCTGTCAGTAAATTATCTCTATCTTCTATTATCATTATTTATATACCTTTGCCTATTTAAATTAATACTACTGCTTTTGCAGTTAATATTGTTATTGATATTAAGTACATTATTAAACTTATGTACAATATGTATTTCATTATTCTAATATTAGTTTCCTTATTGATTTTGAACCATCAATGTTTGACTCGGTTTCAGCTTTTGATTTTATACATTGATATTCAACATTATCATCTATTATTCTTGAAGCAATTCTTTTTCCTTTAAGACATTCAGACATAGATAATTGGATTCTATGCTCTTTTATTTCATTATTTACTATCATCAAAAGCGCTATGACAGTTTCAATCATTTTAATGTGTTCCGTTTTTTCTAACCTTTTCTTTTAATTTTTCAATATCATCCAAGGCTTTTTCTAATTGTGTTTTTAAAAATTCAATATTGACCTTATTGGTCATATTTTGTTCTTGTGTTTTAATTAATTTTTCTACATCAGCAAACAAACTTTCAATTAACATAAATTGTTCTTGATCTGTTGGCTTTTGTTCAGACTTTTTTAATAAATCTGCTTGAAATAATTCTCTACTAGTTTCTAAACTTGTTAGTCTAGCTGTAACTTCTGTATATGCAAATACACCCATTGCAACTGCCGCAATTATTGCTAACATATTTTTCATTGGCATAGCAATGCTTGTATTTTCAGATATTTTCATTTATTTTTTTCTTTTCTTCCTTTTACAAGAAGGACATTTATTCTTTCTAATTTCTTGGTTTAATTTATTAGTCCATAATACTCTAAAAAATGGTTGAACAACCCCAACGGCTATTGCACCAACTAATATAGCAATCATAGACTGTGTAGTTATGCCTGCGGTTACACCAAATAAACCAGCAGTTACTACAGTTTCATTATTAATCATTTTTCCATAAATTCCTTTTCATAATCCGTTAAAATGTCCCCCTTGCCATGCAGCAAAGAGGAACATTAAAATTAAGATTATTGAATTAAATTGCCACCATTTCATAGTAGCCTCCTCAATTATTCTTCGGTAGTACTATTACCTTGAATAACATTTAATTCTTGTTGATATTGTTCTCTAGGAGAAACTATTTTATCATCATTAGATATTTCATCATTACCTTTAGTATCATCATAATCTGTAGGAATTGCATCATTATTTTTAGCAACTTCTAAGAATGTTGATCTTGGAATTAATCCATTTTGATACCATTCAGTAATTAATCTCATCCAATCACTACCTCTTGGTGTAGCATTAAAGTCAGATGATAAATTGAACCTTATATCTTGTTCAGTTATGTTAATATCATATCTCCAATTTATGAGATATTTTATAATTTTTTTCATGCTTTCAGATATTTTAGCATTTAAACTTGCTAAAGCAGCATTTTGTGAAGCATTTCTTAAGCTTAAGGCAACACCGGAAGAATCCGAATTGTTAGGCTCTAAACTTAACATTTTTACACCAATTCTTGTTAATTCATCATAACCACCTTTAATGGCAGCTTCCATATCAGAAAGAGCATTAGTTGGTGTTTGTAATGTTTCAACAGTATCATCTTTATTAACAAATAACCAAGTACCTAAACCTTGCTTAACAAGATCAGATTTTTCAGATTCTGTTAATGAATCAGATTTAACAACCGGAGTATAAGTTGCACTTAAATATAATAAATGGTTTCTTCTTGAAATTTTATTATATAAAGCTATTTCTCTGTTAACAATGGCAGTCATTAATGGATCAACTGTTTCAATTGAACCATTTAAAGGGAAGAACGGTATAAAGTCCATTCTTTCGCCATTAATAAATAAATTTTCGTTTGTACCTTGTAAAATCCAGTCATCTGTTAATTGATCAAATGTATAATCAACTCCACCATCAATAAATGTTGGTGTATCAGATGTATTTCTAATAAATGTATCAATTACATATAAACCCTGCTCATTTAATTTGTGCACTTGTACAGTGTCAACATATTTTGGATGATAAGGACTATTTGGATCATATTCAAGTACAAAATATCTAGTAATTAAACTATCTAGTTTGACTTGGCCTTTCATATCAGTAGCTGTTGACCAGTTAACAATATTTTCAGCATGATGCAATAATGGATAAGGCTTAACTTGTTTTCTATCTTCTGGTGATAAACTTTCTAAATCAATTGTTGGATAATCAATTTGTATAAAAGCTCTTGATGTTTGTAATTCTTCCCATAAAGCAGTAGATAAAAACGATATTAAGTTACTTTTGTCAGAACCTACATCATCTAATATCCATTGCTTAGCTCCTTCTGGAGCCCCGTCAATTTCTAATAATGGTTGTTTTCTTAATAAACCACCAATAATCATTTTAACAAATTCTGAAGATACGCCCGGTACTTCAGCTTCTGCTTTATAAAAATCATATTGTTCTTGTGTCATTGTTGGGTTAAACGGAAGCAACAAGTTATCACTTGAAGGCACAGAATCATAATCCTTAGTATAAGATGGACCTTGGATCAAAGCTCTGTTTCGTTTCCATTCGTTTATTTGACTCAGGTATTCATCATTTGGATATCCTGGGCCTTTGGCAGTCGATGAGGATTTAACTATCGAACTGTTTTTATATGTAATTGCCATTTGTGTTTTCCTAAACTTTAGAATGAACCAAAACGTTTGGCTCGGTTAATTAAAATAATTTTTGATTTGGCCGATCCAAGATCAAAAGAAATTGGTGTTCGTCAAAGTGCGATTGGCCACACAGCCCGACGCCAAAAGAGGGATCTAGTCCCCCTCACGCCTAGCACGCCCCGAGGCCCCATAAGCGGTCAGTCAGTTCTATAATGATTGAAAGCGCTACAGTCGTACAGCCACGCTTACCTTGCTAAATATAGTATTTGCTGGGCTCTAGGCTGTAAAATTGAAAAAGCTCGGACCGAATCTATTGCTTTCGGACCACAAAAATTTAAATAAGCCTTAAACACCAATGGTTAAGTGCCGTTTGATTACAGCTACCATTGATTAACTTTATTATATTATATTGATTATTTAAGCACGGCTTAAAATGACCACGACCTATCACGGATAATTTGTGGTTTATGTTTACCTATTGGATATAAAAATTCACATATATATCTAATACCATCAGAATAATGTTCAACACCTTTTGATTTATCAATTATAGCATTGTCCATACCACTGGTAAAACCTTCTTTCCAAGTTGTTGTCTCAATTGAAGCAATTGTCCTTGGAGTCTTTTGTTTATTAAAATATAATCTTGTATTACCTTTAGCATCTTTTAACAAAGCATTAACAGCATTAACACTGTCCACTAATGGTGGTTGCTTTGACCTAGCTAAGACTTTAAATCCAGCATCTCTTAATATACTAAAATCTGTTGTACCTGTTGAAGCACTGGTTTTCATAGCCCTACCTGAAGCATCAGGGTAACATATTATATCTCTATTTTTATATCGACCTTTTATAGATCTTATTAATTGGTAAGTATCAGCATTACCATAAAATTCGTCCATTGCATGTAATTGGTTACCACGGTGGCACCATACTGTTGAAGCCATTATTTTGACGTTAAAGTCAATGCTAATATGTATTGGCTCACCTGGCTCTATTGGCAACAGGTTATCAGTAACATGTATATTACGATTAAAATTATAAAATACAGCATCACCAGTATTATTAAAGGTGGCGCAATATTCTTGATTAAAACTTTTTTCATCCATTGTAACCCGAGCAAGTTCAATTTCTTCTTTCATATCAGGCCTAACATCTTCAGCAGTAAACTGCCAAGACTTCCATAAGC
>Ga0208134_1000200_pt1 | contig 38053 bp, 63 predicted proteins | sample VirMetDEL_Mar_31_FD_184515 | JGI IMG/M metagenome (GOLD analysis project Ga0208134, IMG submission 184515) | Aqueous microbial communities from the Delaware River and Bay under freshwater to marine salinity gradient to study organic matter... | ecosystem: Environmental > Aquatic > Marine >...
TAAAGCCTCACGGTGCTATTACCGTGTTTACGTTACCACCTAGCGGAGAATTCAAATGGGTGATTCTGGAATTATGACTGAAGATAAGAACGAAATTGAGCAACCTACTAAATCTGTGGTGGATGAAGTAGAGGAAGGCGTTACACCACAAGACGCTGATACAGATCAAGATGAGTACGAATTAACAGTTGAAGCCGAGCCAGATACTGAAACGGCAAAAGATAGTACGAATTGGGAAGCTGTAGCCAAGGCGAAAGCTGCGAAGTTTAAGAAGCAACGTGAAGCCCGTGAAAAGGCAGAGCGTGAAAAGGCAGAGCTTGAATTGCGTATTAAGCGCATGGAAGCTCAATTGCTTGAGAAGTCAAAGCCTAAAGCTGATGACTATTACGGAGAGCCTGAAGGTTATGCGAAGGCAATTCGTGAGTGGGAATCTAGTCAAGCTGCGACAACAAAGCAGGCGAGCAATGCTTTTAATATTGATGACGGCGTACTGGAAGAGCAATTGGAAAGCGCGGAACGTATGCGCTCACAGTTGAAAAGCTACGATAAGTCAGAAGACAAGCTGAGGTCGAAAGTAACCGAGGTTGGTGCTGATTTTGAACAGGTCTCTTATGGTATTGCTGAAATCTGCGCAACGTATGGCATTGATTACGCCACATCTGTTTTGGCACTAGCGGAAGTTCCGGGAGTGTTTGAGCAAGTAGCTAAAGATGCTCAGAACGAGCGTGCAATTGTTCGTATTCTTCGCAAAGCTTCGCAAAAGGTAAAGGTTCAACCAAAGCGTAAAATCGACACAAAACCAGAACCACAAATGAGCGGTGGCGGCCCAGTAAGTAGTGCTCAGTCGGAAGTTAACAAAGCGCAGAAACGCTATAACGAAACCGGAAAAATTGAGGACTATAAAATTTTAGCCGCTGCCAAGAAACGATTAAGAGAGGGTAATTAAAAATGGCTAACACATTTGCACAAGACAAGATGCACACATTGTTCAGTGAGGTAGCTGAGACTACTTCAATGAACATGACGTTATCTAAAGACGTAGACGTATACGATATGTCAGATATGTCGGACATGGGGCGCACTACTGGCTCTGACGGCTCCGGCGCTGATATTGAATACATTCCACAAGAGTACCGCTTTACCGTACAAGATGGTTATGTATCTTCAGGCTCAGATTTCCAAGACCTGACAGATCGCATGATCCCAGTGCGCCGAAACAAAGCTAAACGCATTCTGACTCAAATCAGCACTAAAGACTTGCGCGATCCAGCACGACTAGATCGTGTTAAGAAAGGCATGGCAAAGGACATTGCTTACGCAGTTGATACGACTCTCTATCAAGAGATGATTAATAAATCATCTATTGTTGAAACTTCGACAACTGCTTTTGACTACGACCTTGCTATTGACGCTGAAACCACGATGCTTAATCGCGGCTTGAGTTCGTTCGACAAGAAGCTATTTTTGTCTAACACTCACTACCGCAAAGTAGCAAAAGAGCTTGCTGGAGCTTCACGCGACGTTTTGGTTACTGATGCGCTTACCCGTGCCAAACTGCCAAACTTGGCTACGTTCGACACTATGCGTTCTGACTATTTATTAACACTCGCTGCCAACGCAACAACTGGCCTGACTGTTAATGGTGCTCAGTCGCACACTGTTGCAACGTATGACAGTGCTGGTGATTTCTACCTTGATAACCGTCAGATGACACTCAATATCACCGGTGCGACTTCTGGCAACCTTCCTGTTGGTACAAAGCTCAATATTGCTGGCGTAAATGCATTAAACCCAACCACCCGAACTGATAACGGCGAACTACAGACATTCACTGTCTTGTCTGCTGCTTCTGGTTCAGCGGTAATTTCACCAGCGATTATTACTAGCGGGCCTTATGCTAACTGTTCGGCTGCGGCTGCTAACAGTGCGGCAATTACCATTTTGAACATTGCAAGCAACGCGCCTTCACTGTTCTATACTCCTGAATCGACAGTGATTGTTCCTGGTCGCCTGCCAGTAGCGCCGGAAGCAAAGAACGTCAATGTTATTGAAGCTGTTACAGATAACGGTCTGCCAATGCGCATGACCTACGAGTGGGACTTCCATAACGAAGTGCTCAACTGTAAAACTTTGATTTACTTTGACACTGTTGTTATCCACCCTGAAATGCTTGGCTGTATTTTGGACGTTCAAGTATAACGAAACGGGGGCTTCGGCCCCTGTTTTTACAATCTTGGGGGAATTTATGATCCATGTTTTTAAAGCTGGTGGCGATTGGTCAACCGCAGATGGTACGACCTACACCATCAAATCAATCAAGGAAGACAATAAGAGTAAATACTTGGCTGATGGCTGGTCTTTATCGTTAGAAGAAGTAAAAGCTGAAGTAGAAAACGCTGGCGTTGATGGTGGAGACTACGAACGTCAACTTCGTGATAAAATCAAAGCATTGGGCGGTAAAGCTGGCGGGCGTGCTTCGGTAGAAACGCTTGAGCTGAAACTAGCTGAACTTGAAGCTAAATCAGAAATAGGTATTGAGTAGATGACAACCAAGCAGACAATCATAGAACAAGCGTTTGACGATATTTCATTTGATGGCAACTATGATGCGTCTTTGCTTGCGCGTGGCCTTCGGACGCTAGATCAAATGATGGCGGCGTGGCTTAACGATGGCATTGATATTGGATATCTTCAGGATGAGACCACCGCGCTTACTGATGAGTCAGGTCTGCTGGTCCAGTTCTTAAGGGTCACTCGCATGAACTTAGCCTGCGAGCTTGCAGATCAATTAGATTTGTTAATTTCGAATAACTACCGCCTGAACGCCGGTAACGCCTACAAGGCTTTATTTAGCATTACCCCGCCACCTAGTATCAGTAACCCATATATGCCTCTTGGTGCTGGTAATACGCGCGGCTGTAACACGTATGCGCAGTATCAAAACCTTGGCACTGACTACATTCAAGACCTTATTAATGATGCTGATATATCTATCACTGATGACGAAGGCTTTATAATTAGCTTCGAGGAATAAGCATGGTTGATTTAACTAAAAAGATAAACATGAGCCAGCTTCAAGAGAAGTCTCTTTCTTCAACTGCGCAGGCTATTGTTTATGACCCTAGTGCCGCAGTCGGCAATCGAGCTGGTCGCGTTCCGTTGCGGGATTCAATCATATCGCTTGAACAAGAAGCCTATGATGATATTGCAGAGCTACAGACGGAAATGGATGCGGTCGAGTCTGGATTGGCAGCTGCTCAATCAGACATAATCACGCTTAACGGCAAGACTTTCGAATATTTATCAGTAGTCAAAACGGCTGCTGACCTATCAGGAAGTCTATCCAGTAATATTGTGTATGCGGTGGATGGAGTTATTGACTTTACCGGTACTGGTGTATCAATCGAAGTTCCAGCGGGCGGTTTGAGTATTATCGGATTTTCGATTGATAGCTTCGGGCTAGTCTGTAATGACGATAGCTATACCATGTTCACCTCTCCCATTGGCGGGTCTGGAAACGTCTTTCTTCAGGATATGTATGTAACCACGGACGGTTCTGGATCGCAGGTTTTAGACCTTGTTTCAGTAGATGGAAATAGAGCGGTTGAATTTAATAAGGTAAATTTTGTTGGGTGCACAAGCCGAGGCGAAATAGACGGCTATCGTCAGGGTCTTGAGGTTGGTTGTGGTATGTTTGGCGGCACTCCATCACTAACGCTTACCGGAGCATGGTCTGGCGGCTATCGTATCAGTACGACAAATGTATTTGGAATAAGTGATGCAATGACCGACCCGCTCTTTAAAGCTGGCTCTGGCTTCTCAATGCAGAACAGATTCTTTTCTGACATAAACGCAAACTTAGGCTCTACTGCGGCCTTCTTTGATTTCACGCCAGCGATGTTCCCTAATGACAATACAGTACAGCTTAACGGCGCTCAACTTCAACGGAATGGTGTTTTTGATCCATCTGACACCACTATGATTCCTAATATGGATCAGACCGACCTATGTTCAAAGTGGGAAGGTTGCGTTGGAATACGAAACACATCTCAAGGCGGTAAGCTTTCTGTGACCTCCAGCTCTGCCACTTCGATAGCTTCTGCTGGTACTTTTTACGACTTGGCTGGTACGTGGACGGCGAGCAATTTAGACCATTTCAGCTCCCCAGCAAACGGTCAGATAAGGCATGATACGTCAAGCCCTCAAGAATACTCTGCAAACTACAGTATTGACTTGATCGGCGGTAGCGGTGATGAGGTGACTATAAAGCTGGTCAAATGGGATGAGTCTGCATCTTCTTTTGTTGATGTTGCCTCCCAGACTCAGGTTATAGAAAATAGGGTTTTAACGGCTGACCGTGTTTTATTTGTCAATGTCGTCCCGGTTGATTTGGATGATGGTGATTACCTAAAGCTGCAAGTGGCAAATTTATCTGACACAACAAATGTTACGGCTGACACTGAATCATTCCTGTTTCTGAGTAAACGATAATGCAAGAAATCCCACTAAACGGCTTCTATGAATCAACTACATTAAAGAACAGCGCTCGTCGTTGCGTTAATTTAATTCCGATTAATGAGCCTAATGGTTCACTATCTACAAACATGCTTGAGTGCCCTTCGGGTTTAGACTTGATCGCAGACAAAACAGCCGCTAGCGCAACTGCAACACAAGACTATTCCACTGCGACAACCGGTGTAATTACGTCACAATCCAAGAGCGTGTCTATATCGACAAACTCGGCGCAGTCTAGCAGCGCTGGTGATGCTGTTATTGTTCCTTATCAGACTTTCGCCATATTTTACACGGGTGCTGACGCAAAGCCGCTAAAGCTAAATTTTGCTGATGGGTTTGATTATGCGCGGGTGGCACTATCGCAGAATGACATTGTTATATGTTCGCCTGGATATTCTGGCGGAGTTTCTGCTGATGGATCGTATTGCGAGATTTCATATCCCGGAACCATAGCAACAAGCATTAACGTGCTGTCTGAGTTTCCTTTAAATCCACAATTCCATGACGTTGTATTTGCTGCTGGTCGCATGGTTTGGGTTAGCTATGACGATACTGGTTCAGACCGTTTCCGCTGCTATTATTCGGATATTGGCGCAACACTTCCGAAAGCTACGCAGTTTTTCAGCCCCGATAGCTCGGTATCTAGGCTGACCGGGGCGCATAATTTAAACGGTTCGCTATGGGTATTTGATGCTGATAATGCGTTCTTATTTACGATTACAGGTTCAGTAACTACGCCTTTTCAATGGCAGCGAGCGGCAACACTGCCGGTTGGATGTGCTGGCCCACATGCTAAGGCCGAAGTAAAAGGTTCGTTGTTTGTTTTGGGCCGGACTGAAAACGGATCATACTCCGTTGTTTCGATTGGCTCTGGTCGTGTCTCTACTCCAGCAGTTGATTATGCAATCAATCAGAAAATTAAAGAGCTAGATTCTTTCGACATACTCAAAAAAGTTAAGCTGTTTAGCTATCGAGACAAGGGGCGAGATATTCTATCTGTCAGTGTTGATGACATTACTTTTTGCTACAACGTAAGTGACAACCGTTGGTTTGAAATGAGCACAAACGGAGGTCGATGGGCGGTTACTGGCTACGGCACGTCATACGGTCAAGACCTATTTATTGGTAGTAACATCATAGTAGATAGTGGATTAATATCGTTCGAGTTATCGACACCAAGTCAAACTATTGGCACTGAGTTTAATTTGACGCCTGAGAGATTTTGCGAAACTGGGCCGCTCAATGCCAGCCAACAAGCGATAAAAGTTTCAGAGATTGAGCCAATGTGCTCTATTGATGGCGATTCAGATCAATCAGTTTACGTTTCAGTTTCTAAAGACTTTGGTGCAACATACGGAACAGAAAGAAGCTCAGTTGTTAGTTCTGACAGCTCAAGAACACGGTTTTTAAGTTGGGGTTTATTTCGACAGGCTCTTGTCGTCAAAATTCGATTTAGCAATGCCTTCCCCTCCAAAATCATCAAGCTAATGTCGAGGATAAAATCAGGGGGGCGTGAGCAATGATTCGAGGCCAAATACAATTACCGGATGAAAGATTTAGAGAACTAACCGGTCTAGCTAATGAGTTTATAGATTGGCTAAGAGAGTCGCAGAATCAGCTTGTATCGTTTCCAGAAGTGCTAAGGACTGATGATTTAGATAGCTCTAACTTCCCGAACGGCGAAGGCTATCAGGTAATTGCCACCACTCTCGACATTTACGTTCACGACCAAGCAAGCAGCAATTGGGCAAGCCTACGGTACGGCATAACGTACAACTACGGCGATGCAATACCGACTACCGCTTACGTTCCACCAACTCCGCCAGATCACCCTATCGGTTCTGTTAGAATTATTCACAACAACACGGGCGCAATAATAAACCAAGGCTCTAGCTATTCAAGCGGGCTTAGATTGGCTGTTTTCGATGCTACTGGGCCGAAGTCGACACCTGGCGATGCGATATCGGGTACTTGGCGAGCATTGTCTAAGTTTAGCAACCTTGAGGCCGGAAGCATGATTAAGGTGTCAGATTGAATACGATAAAGATTATATCACCAAGTGAAGCGGTAGCTCTAATGTCAGACCCAGAGCTTTTTGATCGTATAAGTGATGATAATTGCCAAAGCCCAGAATTAAACATTGAGTTTGGAGAGCGTGATGTTATTTATGGCTGTTTCCATGATGGTGTTTTATGTGGAGTCGTGTCATACAATCCAGAAAGCTCGGTTACGGTTGAAGTTCATTGCAATTTTGTAAAGTCAAAACGAGATTGCGCTTTGGAATTGGTCAAAATGACAGTTGTAGATTTATTTAAAAAATACAAATCGATTTCAAAAGTAAATGCCTGCGTTCCTGTTTGTTATCCGGACGTTATTGGTTTTTGCTTAAAGTTTGGACTGATAAAAGAAGGCATTGATAGAAAGTCAATACTTAAAGGTGGTAAACTGTTAGACAGAATGCGCCTAGGTGCAACAAGAAAAGAAATAGAGAGGTTTTTATAATGGGAAAGGCAGCTAGTTATTTAGACCCAACTGCTGGAGATAACATCTGGTCTGATGCTGATGATTTTGCGGCAAGTTCTAGTATTGGATACGACCTGGCGACGGGAAATCGTGAGGGCGGAATATTAAACACAATCGGAGACTGGACTGATTATAACCTGATGGGAGGAAAGGAAGAAGAAGCCATAAATAAAGCGGCTGATGAGGCCGAAGCTAAGCAGCAGGACATTATTCAGCTTTACGCTGATCAGTATCAGTCATTCATTGAAATGACCGCACCTTACCGCACCGCTGGAGAATCATTTATTCCTGAATTCCAAGACCTACTAACAAGCGGCGGCAAGGAGGGCTATATGCAACGCGCCCTTAATGGTCAAGAGTTTCAGAATATTGCAGGTGCGGCAACAGATCAGTTGGTTTCTAATTCGGCAGCTCTTGGTAATCGCTTATCTTCTGGCATTCAGCGCGACATACTTAGCAATACTGGACAGCTTGCGACTAACTACGCCAACCAGTCTTATCAGAATCGTATTAATGAGCTAGGTCAGGGAATCAATCTTGGCTTGGGTGCGATGGGTACGCAGCTACAAGGACTTCAGAGCACTACTGCCGGGCAAGCTGGGGCGTTGGGTAATATTGCAAATATAAACCTACAGGCGGCCAACGCAGCGGCTATGCAGCCTAATATGCTTGGTGGCTTGGCTGGCGCAGGTTTGGCAGCTCTAATACCCGGTGCTGGCGCTGCTGGAATTGGTCTTGGCTATAATATCGGGAGTAGCGTGTAATGGCTGGTAATATGTTTAGTGGATTTATTCAAGCTGGTCAGAATCGCTCTAATGCGATAGGTCAGGGCATTGGTGCGCTAGCTCAAGGCTATCAAAACAAACAAACCGCCGAAGCTAATACGCAGAAGCAGCAACAGGCTATGCAGCTAATGAGTCAGGCATATAGCCTAGCCGATTCAGACCCGCAGGCGTCACAGGATGCGTTTTTGAAAGCAGTTCAGATTGCGCCTGAGTTTGTATCTCAGGCTACTGGAGCGATTAAGCAAATGCGCGCCTCACAAGGTCAGGAATCCAGCCTAAGCCAGCAAGAGTTTGAGCAGCTAACCACTGGAATGACGCCTGAAGAAAAAGAGCAGGCGCGCCGTATTAAACTTGGACTATCGCCAAGGGCAGTAGGTTCTAGTGCAATGACAATATCAGACACCGGAAAAGCTGGGGATGTTGCTGAATCTGAATCAATTATCGCCGGTGCTAAAGCTCAGGCTGCTGAGGAAGGCAAGTCACGCGGCATTTCAACAACTTCCAGTATTGTAGGTAAGGCCAAGGCTGATATTGCACAAGCTGTTAAGGCTGCCGAAGTGCAAGGCAAGAGCAAGGGCGAAAGCGTGACGCAGCTAGATTCAGCAAAGGCGGCGCTACCAAGTTTGATTGGAGTTGTTGAATCTCTGAAAACACTTGCGCCCGTGGCTACAAATACTTATTCAGGGAAGGCTTTTGACTTCTTAGCTAAAGAGGCTGGATTTGGAGCAACCAAAGGTGCAGAGGCTAGAGCTAAGTTTATCGCAATTATCGATAACCAAGTTTTACCGCTACTAAAGCAAACTTTTGGCGCTGCATTTACAGCAACGGAAGGTGAAGCCCTAAAGAAAACGATGGGTGATCCAGACGCCAGCGCAGAGGCTAAAATAGCTCAGCTAAACTCATTTATTGAAAACAAAGTCAGAGAGATTGAAGTTAAAGAGCGCGAACTTAGTGCTGAAAGTCAGCCACAAGAGCAGAAGTCAGAAAATATTATTTCATGGGATAGCATGTAATGAGAGTACAGCTACCGAACGGAACGATTATCGAAGGTGTTCCAGAGGGCACCACTAAAGATCAGATAATGCAGAAGGCTATATCTGCTGGGTTAGCTACTGCTGAAGATTTTGGTGTGCAAGCCTCTACCGAGACGCCTGCAAAGGGCAGTCTAACTCCCGAACAGTTTGCTGATATGTATGGCGACCAGCCTGACATTGAAGGGCTTATTGCTCCATCTCAACCTAAGCCAGAGGCTGGTATTGGTGAAAAGGCACTAGGTGTTGGCGAGGCTGCGCTAACTACTGCCACGGGCGCTACGGGCGGTATGATAGGTATGCTTGGCGGAACTCTGATGGGTTTAGCTGAAGAAATCCGTTCCGGTAATTTCGGAACACAAGACGCTGCTAACCGCATTGAGAAACTAGCCGCTGAATATTCGCAGGCGCTGACTTATGCCCCGCGTACCGAAACCGGCCAAGAGTATGTGCAGGCTATTGGTGAAGCTGGCGAAGCATTAGCACCACTGGCTGGAGTTGGTGGGCAGTTAACCGCCGTAGGGCAGATGGCAAAAGCAACACCACAAGCCGTAAAGGCTGCGGAGGTAGCGAGTAAGGCCACGGCACCTTTAAGGCCAAAAGGAAAGCCGGTTGAAGTTATTCAGGCTGAACAGTCAGGGATACCAATTACTGAAGGTGAGGCTTTAAAATCAACACAATCAGGCTTTGATAAGCTAAAGCAAGAGCAATTCTTGTTAGAGCAGTCTGGAGAAGCTGGCGACACAATGCGAGCGTTCAAGCTAAATCAGAGTCGTGAGATTAAGAAATATCTAGAAGGTATTTCACCAGATCAAGCTGGCGAAGTTGGTGCGGCAGTGAAAGACGCTATCCAATTACGCGAGAACTCGGCACGCTTTAAACGCTCGCAGGCTTACGACACTCTGGCTGAAGTAACTAAAGATATTGATGTTGAATTGTCTAAGCGCCCGATCTTGGACGCCTTCCCTGAACCTGGTGAATTCAGAGACTTTGCCGCCACGAAAACAGGTGAGTACAACGCCTTGAAGGGGTTGATGGAAGAGTTTGGAATTATAAAGGGTGACGGCAAGATACCAGTCGAAAACTTATCTATCTCAAATCAAGAGCGATTCCGAAAGCGGTTGGCTTCTATTGAAGCTGGCGACCCTACCGGAGCAACGTCTAGGATTGTAGGCCCGATTAGAAAGGCTTTGGATTCTGAGTTTGAGCTTGCATCTAGCGCATTAGAAAAAACAGGCGCGCCGGATGTTGCTTTAGCTGCTAAGAATGCCCGCTTGTCTCATGTCGCACTAAAGACCGAGTTTGACGATAAGGCGCTGGTTTCTCAGCTGATAGCCGACAAATCATTTAAGAGCAGGGTGCCAAGCATTGAAGAAAGTCAGGTTTATTCTAAATTGGTTGCCAAGTCCACACCTATTGAGCAGTTTGATAAAGTTATCAAGTCGCTAGATAGAGCTGGAAGCCGTGGGCGATTCGCTAAGAATTCAATGAAGGCCGAGTTTATCCTAGATTTAATGGATTCAGGTTACGGAGCTTCTAGCCGAAAGATTCAGGGAGAACGCACATTTGGGGCTAATGCTTTTGTTAAGCGCTACGACCAGTTAGAGCCAAAGCTTAAAAAAGTATTTACGCCTGAAGAGTTTGCGAAGCTAAAGCTAATGCGCAAACAAGCCGAAGACTTAATACCACCAGCAGGCGCAATCCCTAAAGGTTCAGCTGGTTTCTTTATTGACAGCATGGCTAAGCTTGGCGTCTTTTCGCTGCTGAATAAAATCCCTACCGTTGGGCCGATTATCGGCAACCAAGTACAAGAGATGGGGCGCAGTGCTAAAGCGGCGTCAATGGCTAATCGGGCGGTGCAGGGTTATAAGCCTAACGCTGACCTGCTTATGCTAATCGAAAAACAATACCCTAGGCTTGGTGCTGGAATTGGCCTTGGCGTTGCGGTTGAAACTATGAGTGAAGAGGAACAGTAATGGTTGATCTAACAAAGAAAAAAACGCTAGCTGAGTACGAGACTGGAGCATTGGCTGATGGCGATACTGTTGTCACATACCGCCCAGCTAACGCAGTTGGCGAAAAGGTATTCCGTGGCGACATTGTAGCTGGCACTGCCGCGTCCATTGCTGACGGAACCAGTACCGCGCTTAAAATGTACTCTGATAAAGCCCTAAAGGACGCAGTCAATACCGGCGCTATTCCTGTCGGGACAGCCGCAGAAATCGAAACTGGAACAGATACAATCGCGAAGCTTTACGCGCCAGATCAGCTTAATTCAGCTATTGATAGTCTGATTGAAACTGCCGTTCCGAACGGTACAGAGGCGCAGGTAATTGCCGGTACTGATACGGTTGAGCGCAAATATACGCCATCAGACTTGAACGACGCTATTAACTCGTTGGTGGAAACCGCTGTTCCTGACGGCACTAAAGCCCAGATAATCGCAGGCACTGACACTACAGAGCGTAAGTTTACCCCCGCCGATATTAACGGAGCTGTAAAAGATATTGCTATAGCTCAGTACGCTGGACGCACTGCCATGAAGGCAGCCACCGGCCTAACCGCTGGCGATGTCGCCTATCTCAGCGAAGGCGGTCGTAGCGGGCAGTTTATCTGGACGCTTGGCGACTTCTCGGCTGAGGTAGCTGCTGATACTCTGCAAGGCGTTTATGTTGCGAGTGATGCTGTGGCGGCGACTGTTGGGTGTTGGGTGCGGGAAGATTCTCAACCTACAACAGCAGATACTTTCGGCGGTACGTACTCCCCATTACTGTCAAGTATGCGCAGCGGCGACCCTTTCGAAATGGCGCGCGCTGTATCAAAAAGCCAATACGCAGATATTTTGGAGGGTGTTTCAACCGACGATTATGCTGCGCTAATCAATACAGTTCTTGAAGACGCAAAAGTCACAATATTAAGCCCCGGAAAATGGACATGTAGCTCAGGTTCAATAATTTTACCAAGCCGACGTGGGCTTTGTGGTCGCAATCCTTATAGGACTTTTTCCGCCTATTCTCTCGGCACCAATACTGTTTTGGATATAACGCACGCAGGCGATGGAGTAGTAAACGCTGTCGGAGCTTCGCTTTACGCAATAGAAGGGTTGACGATTTTTAGTGAAACAGCGCAACGTGGTATAAATTTCGATAACGGGCAATGCAGCATAAAAAACTTAGGAGTTAACGGCTCGGAATATCAAGGAATTTTACTGGGGGAGAATACAATAGCATCTAGGATAGAGGATATTGTATCTGTGAACACTATGAGAGATCGTGCATCATTTGTATCTGAGGTCGGATCGGTTGAAATTGACGGAACAGATCACTTATTATCAAGAGTGCAATGCAATGGTCAAACTGGTTTTTCAACAGTTGCGGCGGCAAAAAAATCAATAGCACTGTATGCAAAAGGCGTGAATCATTTTCTCACGGATGTAATTGGGGAATTCGGCGAAATTGGCATAAAACTAGCTTGCAATAAGTCAAGGGTAGTAAATGCTAGAGCTGATCGTTGTATGGGTGACGGAGTAGTAACCACTGGTCAAAACAACTCAGTTACAAATGCACATGCAGTTGAGTGTGGAACGGCGGCGGCTAACACATATTACGGCTTCCGCACTGCGGGATTAGGAAATACATTTACCGCTCCACAGGTTTACGCGCAAAATGCGAGCAACTTGCTTGTGTATGGGTTTTATGATTCAACCGCCAGCAATTCACAAATAAACACCTACGTCTCTCCGATAGTTAGTGCTAATTCAGCAGTTGTTGATTTCTACAATGAAGCTTTTTTGGGTTGCGCTTATAACTTTCCATCCAAAACATTGAGATATAATACAGGAACCACAATAAGCGTTTCCGGTATAACCGGAATTTACTTATATCATTCGACTGCAACTACAATTACCGAGTTTACTGGCGGCGTAAACAATCAAGAGGTCAGGGTACACGCGAGTAACGCAAATATAACGATTGAAGATAATTCAGGAATTTCTCTGATTGGGGGGGTATCTCGTGCGCTCGTAGCTAATGAGATTATAACGCTAATTAACTATAATGACGTATGGTACGAGGCAAACTAAATATTATAGTTAACCATTACCCACCCCACAAACGCCTCCCACGCCGCCTCGTGGCCTAGTGCCACGCAGGCGTAAACGCCGCACTGTTGTGCGGCTTAGGACTATCATGTACAAATGCAAACACTTTGACATCGAAGAGCTAGTACCGCCTGAGCTGTTCGTAGCGTTGCATGAAGACGACTTGTGGCGGCTATTTGATCCTGATTTATTAAAAGCCGCAGACTGGCTTTGGGAGCGCTACGGCACCGCTACTGTCAATGACTGGAAATGGGGCGGTAACTTTACTCAGTCTGGTATTAGAACTACTGATTCTGAGTATTATTCTCCGACGTCTCAGCACTCTATCGGCTGCGCTCTTGACATGAAATTCAAGCACAAAACAGCGCAGGAAATACGCGACGATCTAGCAGAATATCAGGCCCAAGGTAATGATATTCCGTACTTCACTCGGGTAGAAAATAAAGTTAGTTGGCTCCATATCGACACGAAACCAACCAACCAATCTAGCTTGTATTTCTTTAATCCGTAGCATGCTTTCTTAGCGCTTTTCGGATTTCTCTAGCTGTTACCTTGCTCACCGATGTCAGGTGCCATTGGTCGCAGCTAGAGCACAGGTAAGGCCGCAGCTTCTTACTTCCTAGCGTGCCCTTGCTGGCCTTTCCTACTTTGATGTGAGTAATTGCGCTTGCCTTGTCAGGAAACGCCATTTTGTTCGGATGAATCTCACAACTCATAGCCACCCCCGAACTTTGCGCCAGAACTTGCTAGTGTCGGAAGCGTAGTACACAAAGCCTCCAGCCCGTACGGCCTTGTACATTGAATCCGCTTTCCAGTATGGCACCGGCGACATGCAAAGCACGTAATAGAAAATTACATCATTCAGAACGCGCCGTGAGCGGTTTTCATAGCCTAGATCATGGAATAAGCTAGCTACGCGAAACTCTTTGTCTGTTGGCTTTCCTATGAGCCACTGGGTACTCTTTGGAATGCTTGCGCCGTCCCACTTGTAGCCATTCTTTAATTCATAATCGACGTTATGAATTGTTGTTTTCTTGCCGTCGTTTTCTTCCACGACAAAAGTTATTTTCTTGTTCGGCCCTTCGTAGATTAACCCTTTGTCGTGCTTAGAAATCCAGTGCTCAACTTGGCTCATGGGCGATGTCATATACACCTTGTAATGCTTGCCGTCGTGTCCGTAAATAATCATGCTTTATCACTCCTGATGGACGTTCCCGATAACTTCTAATGCGCGGTCTACATATCTCGCGTACATGAAATTCCCCCACTCGAAAATATTCTCATGCTTAGAATTCACTCTTCGTAACCGAAGTGATGGGTGCATTTCTACGATAGCGATTCTAATTGGCATCTCTTCGAAATTCTTAACATGACCCCACTTTACAATATCCCCCTCAAAAATCTCAACTCCGTTAAGGTCTTTCAGGCCGGTGTATTGACCTACCGTCTCAGGCTTAACGTACTGTTTTCTTGTTACGTTAAACCAGCCGCCATTGCCAAATGCTGATTCGACGATCCAAGTCTTTGTATGACAACGCTCCATGTGTTTAATGAATCGGTCAGTAACAACTAACGAGCCTGTTATCATTTCACCCTTAGTTGTCATGCCGCGAAACTTAGTTTCTCTCATGCTTCACCGCCTTTGGTCATATCGACTTTTTCACCGATAAAGTGGAAGTCTTCCGCAACGTAGTTGAAATCGTCGCCGGTCAGATAATACTCATCTTGAGCCGGATAATACCGCGCAACGTGCCAGCCGGTGTCATTACGAACATAAACGTAATAGGGCATCATTGTAGTCATTAGCATACTCCGTATTGAATACAGTCTTGAAAAGCCATTTCGCTAGATACTGCAAAGAGCGAAAGCGCGATCAGAGTTAAAATCACGTTGGTTGCAAGTTTTTTAGTCATTGTCTTTCTCCGGTGCTTTGAAGTCTGCGTCGTAGAGTTCTTCTAGCAATTCTTCGGTTGTCCATTGGCGCGCCTTAACAACCTCGAGCGCAGCCTCAATGAACTTCTCGCGGTCTGATTTAATTGGGCGTAAGCATTCAACAAGTAATGCGTCACATTCACCATTTTTACCGTCTATTTCAATCATTGCTATGTGGGATGATTTTGAGTTTAGGGCGACAGAAAGTACTGTGGCTGTTTCGCCATCCTGTCTGCGATCAGATGAAAACGTACCCATAAAGACCTCAACTCGCGCCCCCAACTGCGGCCATTCTTCGGCAGGAGAATCATACTTCTCGCAAGGAAAAGCAGCTCGGAATTCTTGCATTGTTAGTTGTTTAGATCGGCTAGTCCATTTGGCATCCTCAACCCCTGTGTATGTCTTTAAATTATATCCCCAGCATCCGTAATCATCGTGGGCATGCTCCCGTCTGCCACCAACATACATACCTTCAACAACATCATAAGCTACCGCCCCATTAGCAATTAACCGCTCGACAATCTCAACAGCTTCATCGTGCGTAGGGTTTGCAACGTAGCATTCGAATAGTTTAGTCATCAGTTCAACTCCTTAAAAATACGCACAACCGCGTCATATAATGGGCTTTCTTCGTTTTCGCCTACTGATTTTAGATACTTGATCAATACTTCATCCATTGCGTCTAAGTCTTCCTTAGTCGCGTTGTCGTGAAACATTGCAAGTATCGCTTCAGGATCGTGCTGAATCATGCAGAAAACTTCATGCTCGGCTTCTTCATCAGCAGCCTCTAGCGCGTCAATAGCGTCTAGTCGTTGTTTTTCGATTACTTCATCATAGCTCATGGTGTTGCCCTCTTGGTTTTTACTAACTATACCGTCCAGGAATTAAATTTGTAGGACACTTCACGCCAACATGCTATATTTTCCCCGTTGATCCCCTTCGACACTTTGCCCCTTAACTGGGGCTTTTTTATGCCTGAAAGTTGGCCCGTTCCGTCCTACCATCCGTTTAATCAGTTCGCTAATATGTACTCATCAACTAACAACGGTGGGGAATAAACATGAGAAAATCAGCATTAGTTAAAGTAGTTTCAACCGGAACGCTAAAGGTTCCATCTGACTTTCCTTACAGGGATTTTGTAAGACTAAGCATGGTAGGCGATACGGAAGACCTAGAGAACTTACGCTTCGAGCTTGCAGCAATTAAAGATCAAGTTAATCGTGACATATCGCGCTTCGGTATGAACTTAGTAGATTTTCGTATTGTGATCAAACTGGAATTTGGAGAATAAACATGAAAACACTAACAGACGCACAAGTATTCCAGCACATGGCTGATAACGTACGGGCTGGCAAGAGTCCTGTGGATTGGTTGCAGGCAAAGTCAGGAACAGTAGAGTGGATAGACGCGCCAGAAAGTATCTACGTTGGTGAATTGATATCAGGATATTTTGAATTCCGCCTCACCCCTCGAACTCACACTATCAACGGCTACGACGTGCCAGCGCCTGAGACGGAAGCGCCTGATGTTGGGGTTAATTTCTGGACGCTCAATCCTTGGGTTGATTGCGGGATAACTAAAGAAGTGTGGAAAAATACTAATACAGATCAATGCGCCCTACGCAACGGCCTATGGCTATCAGAAGAGGACGCTACGGCTAACGCCAAGGCATTGCGCGGGGAAAATCCGCATGACTAATCAAAAACGAGCATACAGACCGATTCGAGCAAACGAGCTTAAAGCATTGGAGGAATGCCGAGGGCTTGGCATTGATGCAATGAAAGCGCGCCTTCCGCACTTAGATGAAAAGAAAATTCGCAGCTATGCAAAGCGATACGGCGTTACAGTTGTGAATTTTAGCAAGCCTTACAGCTCTAAATATTCTGATGATGAAATAGCAGCTATCTGCGAGCTAAAAAGCACTGGATTGACGTGGGCAGAGATCGCTACAGCATACGAATCAACAGCGCCAGGTCTAAAGAGTTTAGTTAATCGTAGATTGAGAAAGGGAGCCTTATGTCTCACGTCACAATCATTGAGCACTGCGAAAGCGTAGGTAAAGATAAACACGGCTTAACAAACTGCCGCTTATGTCCTGCCGACGTTCGCATTGAATGCAATAAACCAGCTCCGCTAACTTACGAAGCTATAATGGACAAAGAAGCAAGGATGCTTGAAATCTTAAATAAAGAAAGGGGAACATAATGGACACAAATCAAATGATCAACGACGCTTTGAGTGACATGAATTCGAATTGTCTAAATTGCGGTGTATCGGTTGTGCATGGTTCATTCGGAACTGTAAAGCTGATAGCGTTCCGCGACGGCTCAAAGCACTGGACGATGAACGACCGTTCTACATCAAAGGATCGCATAGACAAGTTGATGAGTGGGGTGTCTTCATGGCCACAATAGCATTGATAACATTCAATATTTTAGTTGATATTTATTGCATCTACTCATTTATAAAAATGATGCGCGAAGAGGATGTAAAATGATTACAGGCAGCCTTCGCTAGACCATATTGTGCCAAGATCAAAAGGTGGCAAAAACACGCTTGAAAACATGCAGTTTTTAACTTGGTTTGAGAACAGGTGTAAAAATGACCTTAGTCAAATCGAGTGGGACTCCATTAAGAAAAACATAGAGAGTTATTTTATATGAGCGAACATCAAGGAGACTTGGGTTTGCCAGCACCAGAATTGACACTATGGCATGGTGACTGCCTAGAGTTGATGAAAAATATCCCTGATAACTCAGTGGATATGGTGCTGGCAGACCCTCCGTGACCATACGGAACGACTGCCTGTAAGTGGGATTCAATCATTCCACTTGAGCCAATGTGGGAGCAGTTAAAGCGAATAATTAAGCCTAATGGGGCTATTGTGATGACTGCATCACAGCCGTTTACAAGTTTGCTGATTAGCTCAAATATGAAGATGTTTAAGTACGATTGGGTTTGGCAGAAACCTAAAGGCACTGGACACTTAAACGCTAAAAAGCAGCCAATGCGAGACAAAGAGGACATTGTAGTGTTTTACGCAAAGCAGTGTACATACAACCCGCAGATGGTAAAGGGGGATCCATATAAAGATAAGGCAGGTAAAGACCATGCAAACAGCAGTAGCATGACCGACAGTTACGGCGCGTACACGAATAAGAGAGAAGACAACAGTGGTTTTCGATACCCTAAACAGGTGCAAAGCTTTCCAGTAGTAGAGAGGGGGACGGTACACCCTACCCAAAAACCAGTAGCACTTATGGAGTACCTAATAAAGACCTACACCAACGAGGGTGAAACAGTTGTAGATTTTACTATGGGCAGCGGAACGACTGGCGTGGCTTGCGTCAATACCAGCCGTAAGTTTATTGGCATCGAACTAGACAATGATTACTTTAATATTGCACTGGAAAGAATAGAAGCCGCAGAAAAGGAATTTTTGAATCAACCCAAACCAGTGCTATAGTAAAACTCCCTCCACGGCCCCCTAGCCGTCCGCCCCAGTAGTTATGCTGCTGGGGCACTCCTTAAACTTGGAGTTAAAAATAAGGGAAAACCAATACCAATACCAATACTACAAAGAAGGTAATACTATGAAACTCACAATTAAGATCGTAGATCAATACTCTGTTTATATCCATCCAGTAGAAGGCCAGATAAGCATTCATCACGCTGACGGAAAGCCTGATGGTTTGTTTAAATTGTGCTGCGAAGAATCTGGATATGATTGGCTTGAAAAGGGTTTGTGCGCGTTTGTTGTATCAGACAATCCAGAAACAAAACTAATACCAGTCTATGACCGCATGGGCTTATATGTGATTGACGACAGCGGCAATACAGTATTCGCACTAAAGCCAGTCAAGAAAGAGGGTTGATATATGTTTGAGGATGAAATCAATAATCAATCATGCAATAGAATGATTGGCGGAATTCCTGTTTTTACTGCCTCTGGGTTATGTAAAGCTTTGGGATTCAATATGTCTTCAGCCTTCATGGCGGAAAAACTTAGAGTAAAGCCAGACTTTGAAACCAGTAATGGTAAGTTTTACACCATGAATACAGCTCACTTAATTGTTGAGCGACTAAAAAAATATCTTGAAGAGATAACAGAAAGCGACCCTGTTTTTTAAATAAGTGTTATAATACCTATGCGGCTTGTGGGTGGATTGATCCCCTCCCTTGCCACGGTCTCGGCCTTGCCGCATATCCTTTCTGAACAGAGACCAATAATTAGAGACCACATTATGGCGATTGAACGCGTCAGTGCTACCTTGGCACGCACTCAAGAATTACCTTATACAACATTCCTAAATGGCACTATAGAGCTGATAAAGAATCCTGATTCTTTAGCGGTATACGTTTACCTGCAAACAAAGAATGAGCGCTGGATAGTACGCCGTGAAGACGTTATGAAACGTTTTGAAATAGGCAAGCACAGATACACCGAAGCCATGAAGCACCTTAGAGAGCTTGGGCTAGTTGAGAGGAAAGTAACAAGAGGTGACAAGGGACAGGTTATAGATAACCAGCTAATAATCCACTACGCACCGAATGCCCTATCATCCGGACTTCGGACTATCGGGAATCCTGCTGATCAGGAATCCAGTTCATTAGGACACTTAGAAACTGATCAATCTTTTAGAAATGAATCAATAGATAACAATACACCGCCTACCGGCTCTGCGTCTGGCGCCGCTTGTATTCAGGAATTGGAATTAAACGAACCACAGAACACTGATCAACCGTGGTTAAAAGAAAGTGGTTCTTCCGCTGCTGATAAACCTATCAGAAAAACTAAAGCTCAAACGCTGCTAGACCTAATTCGTTCCAAGCCTGAATTGTTGGTTTGCTTTAACTGCGTAGACGATGAATTACTTCTTGAATGGTGTCAGGTGCGAGAGAAGAACAAAGGATCACGCTCTGATCGCGCTCTAAGCAAGATTGACCGCGCACTTGATGAATTACGCACGAAGCATGGAATCGCGCCATACAAGGCCGTAGAGGTGGCTTGCGATAAGGTTTGGCGCAGTATCGAGGTTGAATGGGTTGTTAACGTCTTAAAACCAAAATGTTGGCCCAATGCGTCCTACCAAACCAACCAGAACCAGACTAAAGTTGACGTAGATGCCGCGATGGCGCCAAGAGCGGTTAGACGACAAGAGTCTACGCCAGAGCAGTTAAAGCGAAATCAAGAGCAGGCTGCAAACCTGTTAAACATGTTTAAAGGGGGTTGATATGAACGCTCTAGTTCTAATCGCACTGTACGCCGGATCCGCTTTTTTGATCGTTGGCTTTATAGTAACGCTGGAGATATTTTTAATTGCTTATGAAGATTCTAGGGGTGGAGAATGATGACTAACAAACAAGAGCAGACCAGCCGAGAGGCGTTTGAAGAGTTCCTATTGCCCGAGGGCTTCGCATTGATCTTAATGAATTTGGCGTTTATAGGGATAGACTTGTGCATAGATTATGGCAGACATGGCAATCCGCTACGCAATGGGCTGATAGATAGGCGCAAACCGTCCTATTGCTTGGTCGGTGAGTGTGGTTTTATAACCACTTAATTTGCGACTGGCGTTAGCCAGTCCGAAACATTTATTTGTTATGCTTTGGAGGGTAGACAATGATTAAGAAGTTACTAACAAGAGCAGGGCTTATTGTAATGATTCCGCTTCTGCCGATTGCGCTTTTAATAGATATTGCTATTGGCGACATTATGACGGGGGTTAAAACAACCATGAAGGCAAAAACGGTTGAACAATATAGGCTCTGGGTGAATTACTGGCAAGAGGCATAACAATAATAGACGCGGGCTTGTCCCGCGCATGAAGTGTTATGAAACAACAAGCAGGAGGTAAAAATGAGAATTAGCAAAAAACAACTGAAGCTAATCGTGCTGCTAGAGCGCAGTGGAGGCATGTTCCGCAACGAACTAAATGAGATGCAATACCCGAAGAGCCTTATAGATGCCCTGATAGATAAAGGGCTGGTTACTGAATTTAAAGGAAAACTCACAAGTTACACGGCGCGCTAATAATAATCAGGGGGATTAATGAACGATAGTAAGTTGTACAGTCAAGAAGCTGAGCAAAGCGTTCTCGGAGCTATCATGCTCGATGAGATAGCGTTTGATATTGTGACTGAGGTAGGACTTCAAGCCAGCCACTTTTACGGCGGGAATCACAAGCTAGTTTTTGAAGCAATTACGCACTTGTCAGAGAGTGCGCAGCCGACGGACGTTGTAACAGTCGCGGAACGGCTAGATGTTACAGGCAAGTTAGAAGCAGCAAGCGGGGCGGCTTACTTATCTCGCATGGTAGATATAACGCCGTCAATCGACAATGCCAAAGCCTACGCTGAAATCATCATAGATCGTTCGCGCAGGCGCTCGCTAGTGGCCCTCAGTGGCGATATTCGCGCGAAGATAGGCGAAGGTGCGGAGACTGAAGAGGTAAAGGACTACACGGCCACACAGTTGCAGAGAATGGATGACGACTGCAACACTGGCGACATTATCAGCGGTGACGACGCGCTCAGGCTTGCAATCGAGCGTCTAGATAGTAGGTTTAATTTTAAAGGCGATGATTGGACGTTTGGAATAGATCAACTTGATAAAATGCTAGTACCTGAACCAAGCCGCGTTATCGGGATTATCGGGGCGACAAGCTCGGGGAAATCCACGCTAGCCCAAACGGCAGCGGAAACCAGTTTGAACATGGGTATCCCTGTTTTTTACGCGACGATGGAAATGCCACCAGCGCAAATGATGAACCGCTTTATTTCATCCGCTGGCAATGTCAACCGTGACTTTCTAAGAGACCCGCGCGGATTTGCTCATCCAGACGAGCAGTGGCCACGATTGGCCGCCGGAACGCAAAAGCTAAAAGGCTTACCGCTCACTATCGACGGAGGCGCACGCCAGACAATTTCAACGCTAACTGCAAGAATTAAGGCGTGGGTGCGAAAGATGAAAGCGGAAGGCCACACGGAGCGGCTTTTGGTTGTTGTTGACCATGTTCACTTGATGAGTATTCCGGGTAAGGACATCGTCAATGAGCTGGGTAATATTTCCAAAGGCTTGAAGTTCCTAGCGCTAGAAACCGGAGTTTGTATTCTTCCACTATTTCAAGTAAACCGAGGCATAACAAACAGGCCAGACCGTAGGCCGATGAAGCATGACATTCGTGATTCTGGTAAAATTGAGGCCGACTTAGACGCTGTTATCGGTGTTTATCGTGATGAGATATACAACCCAGACACAGAGTATAAAGGCGTTGCTGAGGCTATCATAAGTAAGAGTCGAGACGGTGAGCTGGGAACGGCTTACATGAAAGACGACTTGCGTTTTAGTCGATTTGGAAACCTAAGCGATTCATTCCAGAACCAAAACTAGGCGCGTAATGTCCTACCAAAAAGCCCCAGCTTAGCTATAGTGGGGTTATCAACATAGGGGATTGATATGAACGAAGTAACAACATTTTCACCGCAAGCATTGCTTGAAAAAGCAATGAAGTCTAATGATATTGCGGTACTAGAACGAATCATTGATTTAAACGAGCGCATTGTAAACCGTAACGCACAATCTGAGTTTGTCGCGGCATTGTCTCGATTCCAGCGTGATTGTCCAGAAGTTAAAGCTCTGAAGCAGGGGCATAACTACAAGTACGCGCCACTGCAAGACATTATCGCTCAAGTTAAGGCGCTGCTAGTTGAGTGCGGCCTGTCTTATCGTTTTGAGCAAAGTCAGACAGAAAAGGAAATCACTGTAACCTGTTTGGTTACACATCTATCTGGGCACTCTGAAGCGACGACTGTATCAGCAATGCCAGACACGGCAGGTAGTAAAAACAGCGTGCAGGCGATTGGTTCCACGATTACTTACTTACGCCGGTATTCATTCACGGGCGCACTAGGCATTGTTACCGCTGATGTGGATTCTGATGCTCGTCTGGCTGGCCAAGCTACGCAGGAGTTCACCGACGCTCAAATGATTATGGATATTGAGGCACTAATTGAAGACACCGGTTCAGACCGTGCGAAAGTGTTGCAATGGGTTGGCACTTCGGTAGGCGCTGAGATAACAGCATTTAGCCAGCTTTACAAGAAAGACGGCCAGAAAGTCATCAAGCGTCTTAAAGACAAGGCGGCTAAGAATGTTTGAGTTAGATTTTGCGCAGGGTTCGCCTGAGTGGCTACGCTCTCGAATCGGGATTGTTTCCGCAAGCCGCTTTAAAGACGTTCTAACAGAACCTAAATCTAATGCTGACAAAGAGGCTGGTATTCTATCGGTAACGGCTGAGACTTACTTGTACGAGCTTGTAAGTATGATTTTAACCGATGAAGCTCCGAACTTCTCAAGTGCCGCGACTGACTGGGGGCATGAGAACGAACCTTTAGCACGGCTTGAATACAGCATGATGACTGATAACAATGTCGAAGAGGCTGGAATCTTCTTCCACGACAACCGCAAAGCAGGCGCAAGCCCAGACGGATTGGTTGATGATGACGGCATGATTGAGGTTAAGTGCCCATTCAATACCGTGAACCATGTTCGTACTGTTGTTGCTGGTGATATGCCGAAGGAGCATATGCCGCAGGTTCAGGGTAATTTGTGGATTAATGGCCGTGAGTGGTGCGACTTCATAAGCTTTGACCCGCGTATCGAAGGTGATGGGCGCTTGTTTATCAAACGCATATACCGCGATGAAACTTATATCAAAAACATAGAGCGCCGCGTGTTGGCGTTTATTCAAAAGCTTGACTTTGTATTGCTGGAATCGTTCAGCATTGCATGGGAAGGCGTAAATAAGGAGGCCAACTAATGGCACATACAATCACTGGGAAACTAAACAAGCCAGCTAATCAATTCCAAGCTGGCGAATCACTGGGCTTTAACGTGCGGTTAGGCGTTAAATATTACGACCGCAAGACAAATCAGGATGAGTGGACAAATTACAGCGCGGTTATCTTCTCGAAGAACGCTAACCAGATTGGATACTTGCAACAGGTTTTAGTTGAAGGCGCCGTAGTATCGGTAAGTGGTGAGTCTATCAAAGTCGATCAGTACGAAGGTCAAAACGGATCGTCTATAACTCTTGAGTTACAGAACGCACGACTAGAGTATGCCTACAATCCGCAAGGGCAGGCTAATGCTCAACCTCCGCAGGCTTACCAGCAACCGCAACAGCAGGCACCGCAATACCAGCAGCCGCCACAAGGCTATGCGCCACAACAGCAGGTTCAGCAAGGCGCATACAACCAACAACAGCCGGTTCCGCCGGGCCATCGTCGATAGTGTCTGACCTACTAACCCGCGCTGAGAAATTCGGCGCGATTAAACCAACAGAGTGCGCTTGTGACCACCAGTTAATGGGCACAGGCGCAATATTCTTCCAGTCGGTCGGTTTGCTCAAGTGCGCAAACTGTCTAGGCTGGCAGCTAATAAGGAAACCTATCGAATGAATACGGATGATTTAATTAAGGCGATTGAAGCATGGGCGAAGATGCGAGAGCTTGATAATGGAGACTCAGCGCGTCAAATGCTCAAGACGGTTGAAGAAGTCGGTGAGGTTGCTTCAGCGCTAGCTAAAGGCCAGCGTGACGAGCTACAGGACGGGATTGGTGACGTTGTTGTTACTCTAATCATATTAGCTATGCAAAACGGCATGACGCTGAATGAGTGTTTGCTTGCGGCATGGCTTGAGATTAAAGACCGTAAAGGCAAAACGGTGGATGGTGTTTTCATTAAGTCTGAAGACCTATGACAAAGAGTTTGCGCGCCGCAGGTCGCACAGAATGAAGTGTTATTGGCGCTAAGTGTCCTACCCGCCAAGGAAGGCACGGTATAGACTATAAAAAAAATGAGGAAATGAGATGAACAATGAGATGAACAACGTATTTGATTTTAACGCACTACTGAAGAAAGCGAACGAGCGGGATGACTTTCCAATGCCGGGATTAGAGCGACGAAACTTAGACGCAGCGATGAATCAATGCAGCCGCGTTGATACCTTAATAGGCATGGCTTGCGATGACTTAGATTTAATGTCAGACATCATCGAATTGGCTTTTGATTCAAGCAAAGAGAAAGCGCGTGAGTTTGACGCCGGAATCGCTGAGCATATCAAAGCCAACCCTGATGGACGGATAGCGCAGGTTCTTAAAGCAGCGCTTCAGGATTATGTTTAACCCCTTGCTTTATGGCTGAGAAGCGACAGCGCAGCAGTCCTAGCGAGGAACGAGCGATAACAGCAATTTGTTAGGTATTGAATATGGCAATTATTTATCAAATTAAACAGCACGTAGAAACAATAAACAAAGGTTGGCTTGAGGTCGTTGCAACAGAAGAGATCGAGCGAATTGCAAAGCTCACATATGAGCGGTTGTGTGCAGAATATCCAGATGAATATTTTGAACTAATAAAATCGGAGTCCACAAATTCTTGCATGGCATTCACAACCAAACAAGATACCTAACAAGAATGGACGCGGGCGGAACGTCCCGCGCTCTGAAGTGTTATTAAGGGGTGAAGCATGAGCTACAACAGAGACAGCGATGAGGCGCTAGGCAAGAGCTTGGCAGTGAGTAATAACGCAAAAGAGCAGCTATCTATGTGCTGCCAGACATTGTGCGATAAATCAGTCGTAGAGCGGTACATAGCGAGTTTAGAGCTAGAAATACGAAACCAGCGTAAACAGATAGAGCTATTACAGCTTGAGATCAAAGCGCAGGATAAGCGAAACGGCGTTCTCTGGAATTAATCAGGCGCAAGGGGTGAGTATGGAATTACTTATAAACAGCGACCAGAGTTTGCAGGAAGCAATACAAGAGCTTACGGCGGCCTATGAGGCCGATAGATACCTAAAGGTTAAGGTAAGCACTGGCAAGCAGCGCACGCTCACTCAGAACGGCGCTTTGCATTTGTACTGCCGGATGGTATCGGATGCAATGAACGATGCAGGCATAGAGCAGCAAGTATTCTTCAAGCCCGGTTTTCAGGTTCAATGGAACGAACGCACGGTGAAAGACAACATCTGGCGACCGGTGCAGCTTGCTATAACTGATCAAGAAAGCACTACTAAGCCGAAGCGAGAGCATTACTCGCTCATATATGAACACATAAACAGAAAGCTATCAGAGCACGGCATACATGTACCTTGGCCGTCTAGGGGGTTGGAATGAGTAATAAAGAAAAGTTGAAGCCGTGTCCGTTTTGCGGTGGCGAACCAAAAATAAAAAGAAGTCGAGGCAATGAATATGCGGGCTACGCTGAAGCTGTATCGGTGAGCTGTTGTGTGTATATGTGCTGCAATGACAAGATGGATTCTAGCGGCAATCCCATTGAAAATGACGCATACAATAGGGTTATAGAGCGATGGAATAAAAGAGCATGAATAGGCGTAGAAAGTTTGGAGAGCTTGTTAGTGTCGATGGTGCTATTCGGGCTGTTATTGTTAGATTAAACCCTAGTTTAGATGGGGCAGATAAGCGCCCATGCTTTGCTTGTGATGATTGCGACTGCGAGGAGTTCGATAACTTACTGACTGAAAACGGTGAATTCATTTATCACATCAGTGAATGCAGGATGAGCGATTAATGACAACAAAACTACAAGAAGAGCGACTATCTGAGATAGTAAAGAATAGCCGCCAGCAGCGGTCAGTCAGTTATCTGAGTCTGGCATAATTAAATAAAACTCGGCCGTGTTGTGATTACGGATAAGTATTAGCTAGAGATAGAGGGTAACGAATGAAGAAAAGAAAACAGAACAACATGAACAAGCGTTTTTCACAGGTTGCCAGAGGTGCAATCAAAGATTTGGCGATTTGTTTTGTGGAAACCAATCCAAAAGCACAGGTTGTCAGTCTGAAACATAAGGCAAAAGTCAGACCATCCGAAGCCATGATCCGTGCGTTTACCTCCGTTCCGTACAAGTGGACTATATATCTTTCAGTAATAGGAAAGGACTGGGCTGGTAATCTCTACACGAAGTCGCTTGAGGTTGAGACGGGTGTGCCATGCTTGCAGGATACTCTAGCTGAACAATTGTGGCCAATTCATAACGAGTTGCGTGATGGAATGCCGGAGCGCGACTATATATGTAGGGCATGGATTGCCAGTCCTCACGGGTATTCGTTCGATGAGGCAGAAGCTATGGAGTATTTCGATATGATCGGCGTTGCGGAGCGTGATGCGGCATGACCACAACACTACAAAAAGAACTGCTATTTGAGATTGCAAAGTACACTCAGACACCGACTAAGACACGCAGAGGCTTTAGCGCAGAATGGAACAAGACGCTGGTAAAGCAGCTCATTGCGCTAGACCTGGTGACTGTAAAATTTGGCAGTGTAGTTCTGACTGAAAAGGGGTGGCAGGAAATTGGCAAATAGCAAAAAGCGATGCAAGCACTGTAAAAGCTACTTTGAAGCTGAATCAATGGTAGTGGTGCCCGCTGGAACCTTCTGTACTTACGAACACGCTACGGAGTGGGTTAAGACAAAGGCTGGTAAGGCAAGCGAAGAAAAGGTTCGTAAGTCTAGTAATATTGAGGCGAAAAAAGCAATAGTGCCAAGGTCTAAGTTGTTATCTAGATTGCAAACACTTGTAAACCAATGGATTGTTCATGTTAGAGATAAGTATGAGCCATGCTGCACATGTGGAGAATTAAAGGAAAGCATAAAGTATGATGCTGGCCATATGATTAGTCGCGGGGCGTCACCAGCTCTTAGGTTTGAGTTAACCAATATACATAAGCAGTGTTCAGTAAAGTGCAATATTTACGGATCAGGCAAAAGAAAAGAGTATGAGTTATTTATTGTAAGTAAATACGGAAAAGATCATCTTGATTGGCTTAATGGTCCTCACCCATCTCTTAAGGAGAAGTTTCCTGACAATGAATCAATAAAAAAAGAAATTACATTGTATAGGAAGATACTAAGAGATGCTGGCTTAAGGCCTAATTTGTAGTATCATTATCTTGTGCCTAGGCTTAGCGGCTGAATCTGGACTTCAATCACCCAGCGGCACTACATATTAGATTGATAGCCGATAATTGTGAGGTTTCTATGAATTGCAAAATAAATAACTGTAAAAATAAAATAATGTACAAAAAGGCACAGCTTTGCCAAAAGCACTATTTTAGATTTATGAGATACGGGACATATGATTTAACACGAATAGGAAAAGGGCGTGATAAGTTTATAACGCCCAATGGGTATGTAAAAATACTAGCATTTGGCCATGTGCTTGCTGATAAAAATAATTACGCATTTGAGCACCGGATAGTATTTTACAAAAAAAATCAAGATAAGGAATTGTGCTGCGAGTTTTGCGGGAAGTATTGGGATTGGAGGTCGCATAAGGATCACGTTGATCATATTGATAACAATCCACAAAATAATCATATTACAAATCTTAGAGCGCTTTGCAATGCGTGCAATACTAGAAGGTCAAGAAAGCCGCCTCACACCGATAATGGAAATTTCCCAATAGAGTTTAACGGCGAGGTTATGACTGCTGAAGAATGGAGTAGAGATGAAAGGGTTTTTGTATCTGGAGCCTGTATAAGACAAAGAAAATCAAGGGGGCTTAGTGATTTTGATGCTCTTTTTATGAAAAAGAAGACTCATAACAGAGCAACGGCAACGGGATGAAATTCGACGGCAGGGAGTCGCTCTACACTTTGTTTATGATTCGAGAGTTTGGCGAAGAGTTCGTAATACACATGCAAGACGTTAAGAAAACAACGGTTAAACGAAACACTAACGACTATGATGATTTCATCAAGACGGCTAAAGCTGAAGTTGCGAAACATAAAAAGAGGCTAGGGATATGAAAGAGAAAGACTTTAGCAATCCGGTTGAAGTTGCGATATTTATTGCGCATTACAATGAATGGCGTCGTGGTGGCGATATTGAGCATCCACACCCGAAAGAGCTAGGTCTAGCGCTAGATGCGGCGGTTGTTCATTTGCTAAAGATTAAAGATTTGAATGTTGGCGCATAACTTCCTACAAATAATTTAAAATAATTCTTGTATTCTTTAAATAGTTGGGTATAATGATTACATCAACTAGAGAAACGGAGCAACAAAAATGGAAAACTTAGAAATCGGCAAAGAATACAATGTTAACGGAAAAGCAATGACTCTTAGGTGGGTACGGTATGAGCATAGTTACTCAGAATTGCATTACCATTTTAGTGATGGATTTTTCTCTAGCGGCCTGCGTGAATCTGAGCTGAAAAGGTTTGTAAAGTGACCCCGTCCCAGCAAGCAAAAAGCGTAGGGCTGAAAAGCCTTACGCAGGTTAGCCAGATAACAGGCGTATCACTAAACACGCTCACAAACTGGCACCGAGATAAACCTGAACTATTTAGAATTGTTCTTCTTGGCTGTGTTACCGATATTGGCGCATAGTGTCCTACACAAATAAAACAGGTCAGGTATAGTTAATACATAAAGTAAACGAAGCAAACAAAGCCAAGGAATAAAAAAATGACTAAATCAGAGCTACAAGCAAGAGTCGATGCCGCTACTAAGAATATTGATCTTAGCGACTTGGAAGAGTATGGCGTTGAGCTAGTTAAGGATAATAGCGTTGAGGAATACTGGGCAAATTCAGCTTCTCAGTCTTACGTCAACTCGGTTGAGCGAGGTAGTGTTCGCACTGTAAAACTAGGTTAGTAGCCGACCCGTCGCGGTGTAGTTTTAACCGCGGGGACATGCGCCCGTAGCTCAACTGGACAGAGCATCGGTCTTCTACACCGAGGGTTGCAGGTTCGACTCCTGCCGGGTGCGCCAATTTAGTGTATTAGAAATAAGAATTCGGGCTAACGCCCTCAAGAATTGCGCCAGCGCCCTGATGATTCGGGTATCGTTAACGGTGGAACTTTAACTAGCTGGCGCAAACTAATTTCATCTAGCAGTACAAACTAGATGAAAAAAACTGATGAAGGAGTGGTAGGAAATGAGCGATTTAAAATCTACAAAGTCATGGCACAGTCGAGGTAATGTTGATTATTCTGTATTGCATGAAGCTGAAGCTTACGAGGCTTAAAGAACACCCTCTAACCGGAGGTGATTGACTAAGCGCAGTTAGTCGAGCGCATTGCCTAAGCCGCTGGGAAGCGTGATGGGGCACCACTAACGCGCAGTACGTGAGCCGAAGGTCTAACGCTACGCTGTGTTATTGATAATAGAAAGCAAAGTTGTATAATGGTCAGGCACTGTGGCGGTGCGAGTAGTTATAAGGCAGTCTTTGGCGTAGATTAAACCCGCCACGGTGTGTCGAAGATTGCACTTATAACTATTCAACCCTCCTCAATGCCTTGGGTATCGGGCAAACCAACGGGCACCAAGTCAAAAACGCTGTAGAACGATTGTTACCGCTCCAGACTGTAACTCCGAAAGGTGCCAGTCATACAGGTCGGATGCCTAATATCTGAACTGCGTACAAGATGGGGAGTGGACAGACCTTAGCTAGTAGTGGTCTGGGCATAAACAGGTGGTAAGGTGGCTTTCCCTGATTTTTAGGGCTGAGATAGGTTCCGGCAAGAACAGAAACTGTATCCTGATAAGTGTAGCAATTGGAATCAGCTAGTTAAGAAGATTTAATAAATGGGACGGCGTTCTAAGTATAGGCCACCAACCCCATCTAATGACCACTATTGCCTAAATTTCACTCAATGGTACAATCTAGTAAAACGAGGGTGGTTTATGAAATCAATACTTGCAACTGCTATCAAAGCTGGACTGATGTACATGATTCGCAATTATGCCGCATCTATCGTATTCGACATGATTGTAGAGCAGGCTGAAAAGCTCTCACGGCGCACTGACACTGAAATCGACGACAAAGCCGTGGCTATGCTGAAAAGCGATAAAAGCGACTTTATTGCAGCTATTAAGGGTAGAATCTGATGAAAAACAAAGCGAAAGCAACAAGTTACAAGCCAAAGAAGCCAAAGAAGAAATCAAACAAAGTTGCAGGCGGCTTTGACTCTAATATCACTAAGCGTCGGAAGGTCGCATGATTTTATTCTTTGCAGTAATTGCGTTAGTTATATTCATCCTAACATCAAAGCGCCTAGCGCTCGTTTCTTCGATAGCGTTCTTTATTGCGCAGTTCATATCTACTCGCAGTGTAGAGACGTTCAGTTATGAAGCTGCTGTAATTAGCATGATGATTCTTAACTTGTCTGTATTTTCCATTGCTGTCATTGAGTACAGAAAGCACCACACAGACCTATCTCGCTCTCTTATGTGGCTTTATCTTGGATTTCTCGCTGTTACCGGCTCTTATGCATTTTACACTACTGCCGAGCAAGGCTATATTTTAGTAGGGATGTCTATTGTAGAATTGATACTCCTAGCTTCACTGGACGGATGCCGCAGTGTATGGACTGATTTTAGACTCACTGCTGATACTATTCGTAACGGGAGTTATCGCCAGCGCCGTCATTCACACCGCGAGGGCTGAGCGTGATAGACGAAAGGTATCAAACAAGCAACGCAATGATCATTCTAGGAGTGGTCGGGACGTGGATAATTGAAAACCCTACCGAATTTGTAACAATGGCGGTAGCGGTAGGCGGTTTCGTGATTATGCTGGCGAAGTATCTTGAGGAGCGAGTTCAGCGAAACGAGAAACACAGGTTAGACATACGGCGAAAGAAGTTAGAAATCGAGAAGCTAGAAAACCCGGACTAAGCCGGGTTTTTTTATTCTTTCTGTTGTTTATTCTTTTTTTAATTCGCTCACTTGCCGCCTTGGCTTCTTCGCCGTAGCTTGGTAATGACATTTTTTCCTTGTGTAGTTTTTCCTTTTCTTCTGGCGTCATAAAGTAATGCTCACCACAACTGGCGAACATTACATAAAAACTTGCATCATCAAAGTTGTAGCCGCTCATAATTAAGCGGCAAGAATGGCGACATCTAACTCATCAAGGAATGAGTCGAACAATTCAGATTCCATGCGATCTTCTAGGCTATCAAACAACCAACCGTAAACAGTGCGCTCCGCATCACTTAGTTTTTTTGAGGCCATAGAACGCATTTGGTCTTTAATCTCTTCGGTAGTTAGTTTGTTGATTAGGTCTTTATGGCTCATGGTTATTCTCTCTCTAGTTATCGCTTCGGTTCATTCCTTAGCTGATGTAATCATTATAGGTGTGTTGACTGGGTAGTGGTAGGACACAACGGGCCAACATCAATAAGGTTTGAAATGTTTATATTGGCGCGAACCGTCCTACCAGTCTAAGGCATGTTGGCTATAATGGATTTATCAACTACGAGAGAGGGACAGAACAATGACACAGAACATGCCTTACCAAGTTTTCAAGACCGCCATTGCGAATAAGCTGATAGATGAAGGAATCTATGATCGTATCTGGTTTGAGTCGCAGGAGTCTCGCCTTAGTATGTTCTGGAATGCCGGAGAGACACCAGATAGCGCCTATCAAGTCATTGGTGAGATTGCCAATGCTAAGTTTTCACCACACGTTTACCGTGAAACAACATTTGCAAGCCTCGCAGCTTGTGGTTGTGAATTTCAGCGCGTCTAGTTTTCACTCTTAGCATTTTCAAAATAGCGACATAATTGCCCGCCTTGCGCGGGTTTTTGTATATTCAAACATGGCGCGAATTGGTGTATATTTGTACTGAAATTGCAAATATAACGGGAAAATAACGGGAATGGCAGAATTTACACCAGAAAACCAACCCAAGAAACGCAGACCGCGCGGTAAGTCGCAGCGTACACTTCTACAGGAGTCTTTGGAGCGTCTTGGAACCTCAGAGTCCAGTTTCTACGATACGATGATTATGGCGGCTCTAGGGCTTACTGAAGATGAGTCAATATTAAAATTGCAGTCGTTCGCATTCCCTGAAGTAGTTAAGCGACTTTATCCTATTCCAAAGCAAGTAGCGCCTACAGTCGAGTTTGATTACCCTAAAGACGGAACGCTAACAGAGAAGGCTAGCGCGATTGAGGTGGCTATTTCTGACGGCATTATCCCTCCCGATGTCGGTGTAAACCTAATATCTGTATTAGCGCACGTTGCTAAGATTGAAGAGGTCACGGAGATTAGAGAGCGCTTAGATAGGTTGGAAGAGCTACTAAAGAATAATGGCTGATAATGTCCTAACTTGATTTTCAGGTATGGGGTAGGATTAAAGCCCACATAAGGGGATTTGATATGAGACTGCAAAACATAATCGACAGTATTGAACCTGCTGTAATCGCAAGGATAGAGGTTGGTGATGACCAGAATAAGCAGAGACTTTAATTTTATTCCGAGCGCATATAAAAACTCTAGAATGTGCGTTACGGGAAGCTTTGATAAAGAAGGTCGTCGATACAAAGACAATAGGATGATGTGGATTGACGTTAAGGGAGGAAAGGATTTAACGGTCGGCTCCAAGTTTACTATTGATGGTTTGACCGGGTGTATTGTCGATTTCGTAGACTTGCGGAAAATCGACACAAGACAACCGATGATATTTACAGTCTTGGAGGTTGGAGGTTGGTTTAAAAATAGAGTAATGATATCCCCGGCAATTATTAACCAAGGTCGCTATCAAAATTGCTTTGGTAAAGCCGAAAAAGGAGCGGAATTGAGAGTGATTAATGGGTAGTGCGATGTCTAACCGGCTGGATGATCTTGAGATTCTAGCCGCAACCCTATCTGGTAGTCTCAAGCCTGCCGTTTATGGTGTCATTGACAGGGTTGATAAGATAGACGGCGAGCTAGTGCCTAACGTACTAAGATGCTGGAAGGGCAAGATTGGCGAAATGGTTCCGACTAATGAAGAGCCTGATGTTCTTCTGGTTGAGAAGCTGGAGCCGCTGATACTGAAGCACAAGAAGTATAAATGCCTATTTGGCGGTCGTGGCGGCATGAAGACGCGCTTTGCCCAAAATGTAATGGTTAGCCAAGTATCATCCACAGGCTGTAAGGCATACGCGCTTAGGGAGCGAATGACAGCGCTAAAGGAATCTATCTATTCCGGTATTGAAACAACTATCAAGAAAATGAACGTAGGAGGATTTCTGCCGGTTCCATCCCGTTGGGAGATACGCCATTCATCAAAAGGTAAATTCGTGTTTGGTGGTATGCAAAATATCATCGACATGAAAGGAACTTCAGACTTTAAATACTTTTTGATGGAAGAGTCAGAGAAAACCAGTCAGAACACTATCGACACGTTAGGCCCAACTCTTAGGGATGTGCAAGGCGCTGAACTCTGGTATCTATGGAATACAGCAAGCTCTGAAGACCCGATGTCAAAAGAATTCATTACGCCGTATCAAGCAGCTTTAGATCGAGATGGATTCTATGAAGATGAATACCACTATATCGTTAAACTAACGTACAAAGACAATCCTTGGTTTGAGCATGATGAATCACTTCAGGCTGAAATAAGCAAAGACCGTGAAAAGGTTAAAAAGCGCATTATGAGCAAAGCAAGGTTTAACGGTATCTGGAACGGTGACTTTAACGACAATTGCGCCACTTCGATTATTCAGGAAGACTGGTTCGAGGCGTGCATTGATGCTCATAAGAAGCTGGGCTTTGAAGGTCGAGGTTTAAGTGTTGCTACTGCCGATCCTTCTGATGTTGGCTCTGACCCGTTCGGGTTTAGTATTCGCACCGGAGTTGTATTTAGTCACATTCAAGAGATTGATGGCGAGAATGGCAACCGGAAAATGGATGAAGCTTGTAAGCTGGCAGTTTTAAATCAGGTTGATTCATTCGGATATGATGCAGACGGACTAGGCGCAACGCTTCGAGATAACGTATCAGCGGCATTCAATGGTAAGAATGTAAAGATAAACGCATACAAAGGTTCTGAGTCGCCACACAATCCAGATGGCGAGTTTAAGTCTCAAGTATCAAACCTGAACAACAATGCCAAGCGCCTATTGATTAAAGACGTACTGAAGAACAAGAAAGCTCAGAACATCACCGAGTTTGCCGACCGTGTTTACAGAACGTATGAGGCCGTGGTAGAGGGTAAGTATTACGACCCTGAAACATTGGTGAGCTTCGATTCTGAAACGATAGAGCCGCGCATGATGCAAAAGCTGAAAGCTGAGGCGTGCAAGGTGCCTGTCAAGTCTGGCCCTACGGTTCAATTTTACACAAAGCCGGAAATGAGGAAGGGCGTCACAATGCCTGACGGAAAGCGAATGGTAATACCGTCGCCAAACCTTTTTGATTCGGTTATAATTTCATTTGACAATGATTGTAATATCATTCATAGGGAAGAAAAGCCGCTAGATTCGGTTTATGTAAATCCCGTGAACTATTGGTGAGATAATGAGAGCAGCTACAGAAACGCTAACAGATTTCCGAAAGGCTTACTCAGCGGAGTATGACCTACGTCAGCAAGTTATAGCTGATTTAGAGTTTGCGCTCATTCCTGGTATGCAGTGGGCTGGATCGGACGCTAAACAATGGGCAAATAAACCGAAGCCAGAAAACAACAAACTCTTTAAAAATATCATGGCGATCGTCGGACGATTCCAAGAAGCTGAATTTGGCGCGCGTATTTCAAGCGCAAGCGATGAGGCTACTGATGATGATGCTGAGACGCTGCAAAAGTTATGGCGCAACGACTTCAATGGCTCTGATGGCGCAGATGCTATCAATAAAGCGTTTGAGGAAGCCGCCTTCGGTGGATTCGGTGCGTACAAAGAGGTAGCGAAGTACGAAGATGAAGAAGACCCACAAGATGACCAGCAATACCTATCCTTTGAAATGATTGGATCGGCTGCGTCTAGCGTGTTTTTCAATGCTGGTGCCTTGCGTCGTGACAAGACGGACGCAACTCAGGGATGGCACTTGCAGCGAGTTAATCGTGAGAAGACAGAGGAAGAATACGGTGTTGATTTTAGTTCGTTTCCGGCTGGAACAATAACCAACGGTGACTTTTCTTGGATTTGCGGCGATGGTGGCCGCGATGTCTATATTGCCCACTACTATGAGTTGGTCAGTAAAACCATTGTCGAATACTCGGTTTACGATGCCGAGGGCGGTACTTTCTTAATCACCAAAGATGGTCGAAAATACATTGGGCCAGATGGTGAGCGAATCGAAAAGGAAGACGTAGACCTAATACTCGAAGTAAACGAATACGACGAAAAGCGCCGTAAAGTTAAGTTTGTCGAATACGCGATTATGTCAGGTGATAAGTATCTGACCAAGCCAGCCAAGCTACCGTTTAAGAATATCCCGCTGATTCCGATGTACGGATACCATCACGAGATTAATGGCATTGAGTTCTACTGTGGTGAGGTTTGCCGCCAGCGAGATTCCCAACGGTTCTTGAATATGGGTTTTGGCGCACTGATGGAAATCTTATCAGAGCCGCAAGTGGCTAAGCCTGAGTATCTGCCAGAGCAAATGCAACGACACGGACAAGCAAGGGCCGAGCAATCAGTAATAAACCGCCCATTCTTATTAAGCGATCCTGTAAGAGACTCCAACGGTAATATCTTTCATGTTGGCCCAATTGGTCGGTACGAGCCACCAGAGGCGCGCTCAGGGCTTGTGACGAGCTTACAGTTCTTATCTGAGAACATTCAAGAACAGTCGGCAAACGGTCAAGCAACACTCCCTAGCAACTCTAGTGCTTCTGCAATTCAGCAAGTAAACGAGCGTACTGATGATGCGTTCCTACCGTTAATGACCTCTGCCTCAAGCTCTATTCGTGTTGCGTGTCGAACTTGGATACCAGCAGCGCAGCAGCTTTACTTTACTAATCCCCGCAAACGTCGCGGCATGGAAGAAGACGGCAACTACGTTCAGATTGAAACAATGGTTCCGTCATACGATAAGCAACGCGATGTGTACGGCGCAACAAAGAACACGGCTCGTGGGCGCTATGATGTGTCTATCAAACAAGGTGAGAGTTACAGAACAAAGAAAGATGCTGAAAGAAGCGCAGCAATTGAAATCTTACAATACGCTGACTCTGGCACTCCATTGGGGCAGATGGCGCTACTAAGCGCAATCACTAACACCACTGGCGAAGGTATGCAGGATATGCGTACTCTGGCACGTATTCAGCAAGTGCAGTCTCTAGTTCAGCAGGCGCTACCATTGCTTATGAATGGATACCCACCTGAAAAGCTAGGTATTCGCTCCGAGGAAGAGCTAGCAATTATGCAAATCACTATTCAGCAAGCTATGCAGGCTCAACAGCAGCAGAACCCGCAATTGCAGGCGCTAGCTATGGAGGGTCAGGCCAGAATAATGGAAGGTCAGGCGGCGATGGTCGATAAGCAAGTTGATATGTTCAATGCTGAAACTAAGCGCTTCGAGGCAATCCAGAAAGCGCAGAAGCTAGGGATGGACGCCAATAAGACTATGGCTGATATTGAAGGCCAGCAAATCAAGAATGCTACAGACCTAGCAAAACTAACTTCTGGAATGGTTTATCAGTAACCTAACCAGCCAATAAGAAGACCGGCCATGTGCCGGTTTTTTCGTTTATAGACAAAAGTTGCACTTGTCAATGATATTGGCGTAAAATGTCATAAAGCCTCACGGTGCTATTACCGTGTTTACGTTACCACCTAGCGGAGAATTCAAATGGGTGATTCTGGAATTATGACTGAAGATAAGAACGAAATTGATCAACCTACAAAGGCTGTGGTGGCTGAAGTAGAGGAAGGCGTTACACCACAAGACGCTGATACCGATCAAGATGAGTACGAGTTAACAGTTGAAGCCGAGCCAGATAATGAAACGGCAAAAGATAGTACGAATTGGGAAGCTGTAGCCAAGGCGAAAGCTGCGAAGTTTAAAAAACAACGTGAAGCCCGTGAAAAGGCAGAGCGTGAAAAGGCAGAGCTTGAACAGCGTATTAAACGCATGGAAGCCCAACTGCTTGAGAAGTCAAAGCCTAATGCTGATGACTACTACGGGGAGCCTGAGAATTACGTAAAGGCTATCCGCGAGTGGGAATCTAACCAAGCCGCGACTACAGGGCAGACGAGTAATGCTATTAATATTGATGACGGCGTACTGGAAGAACAATTGGAAAGCGCGGAACGTATGCGCTCACAGTTGAAAAGCTACGATAAGTCAGAAGACAAGCTGAGGTCGAAAGTAACCGAGGTTGGTGCTGATTTTGAACAGGTCTCTTATGGTATTGCTGAAA
>Ga0208134_1000203_pt1 | contig 37779 bp, 26 predicted proteins | sample VirMetDEL_Mar_31_FD_184515 | JGI IMG/M metagenome (GOLD analysis project Ga0208134, IMG submission 184515) | Aqueous microbial communities from the Delaware River and Bay under freshwater to marine salinity gradient to study organic matter... | ecosystem: Environmental > Aquatic > Marine >...
CTGGCTCAAACTCTCACAACGTTTCCGCTACAGTTTCTTTAAAGCCAAACGAATGGGCTGCTGCTGGATTATGGATGTGGGAAAACCGAGATCATTATAATGGGTTGTCTGTCCTACCTTATGATGGCGGTACTTATGTACAAGCTCCTTTCGAGGATATAACAAAACAGGAATATGACAAAATGTCAGAAACACTACACGAAGTTGATTTATCAAAGATAATAGAGTTAGATGATAACACAGATCTATCTGGTGAATTAGCTTGTGCTGGTGGTAATTGTGAAGTAAAATAAATATTAACTTAAATTAAATAAAATGTACGGAGAAAACGAAGTAGTAAAATTGTATCAAAAAATGGGTGAAGAGTTTGAAAGATGTATGCCAGACGCAGAGAAGTTTGCGGAAGGTAATAACTCAGCAGGAACAAGAGTTAGAAAGTCTATGCAGACGATTAAAAACTTAGCTCAAGAAATTAGAGTAGAAGTTCAGAATCAAAAAAATTCTGTAACAGCTTAAAATTAGCTACAAATAATAAAAAGGGATTATCTTTCGATAGTCCCTTTTTTATTTTATCTAATAAAATGAATAATTACCACTCTTTTCCATTTCTTCTATTGTTCTTTTGGGCGTAGGGTTAATGTTAGGATTAAAATTTTTTGCTATTTCTTTTGATTTTTTTTGCCTAGCTATATCCTCTTTACTTCCTGGCCAATTACCATATTTGTCTCTAACGTCATTAGTTCCCATTTCAACAGGGTCAAACATTAAAGACGCTACGCCTAGTGATTTACTTGCAAGGTTTTTTATAATTGGGTTGCTAGCTATAGTAGAGCCTTGAGCGCCGTACTTTACAGCTTTAGCAATTTTAGAAGCTGTTCCAGTTTTGTCAATAACAACATCAGTTATATCTTGTGGTAACGGACTTTTTTCTCCTTTAGGATTCGGTTTCCTCATTTTAAATTTTCCCATATTTTTTAATTTATTATTACGTCTACTGGAGTTGATCCTGCTAGTTTGATAAATAAGTTATACGTTCTATTATCAAAGCTAACCTCATCACTCTCCATTTTTAAGGTCTGTCCAGTTGGTAAAACTAAGTCTTTAAATATATAGTAGTTATCAGTTGAATTTGCTAAAAACAAACTAACAGTAGCGTCACCAGAATGTATATTAGCTATTGTCATAGATTTTATTACACTAACTCCGTCTCCAATGCTAATCATTTTTACTTGTGTAGCGTCTGTTATTTTAAATACTTGTTGTGCCATATTGTTTATTTTATTTTAACTAAGATCCCACTCCCACATACAAGTAATAAAATAATTACCGTTAGCCGTAGCGCCATCTCCAGCTTCTATAGATATTTGTACCTTGTCACCCGCGGCAATTGCATTAGTTTCACTTCCAACACCACTATCTAATCCAGTAGTAAAATCATATGTTACCATAGTCTTGTTCGTAGGACCAGCCCCACTTTGCGCGCCGATTACAGAAGGGGCTCCACCCGTAGCTTGAGATATAGTTCTAGTATATAATTTCCATGTAAATGTTTCGCTAGAATAATCCACTGACGTTCTAAGAAATATCTTTAATAACTTTCCGGCAGTAGGAGCTATAAGAGGTAAATGTTTAGCGGTTCCACTAGAACTTTCTGCATCAAAATCCCCTAAACTTATATATATTACGTCAGAGTCAATATCATCTGTTATCATATGGTGCGTAACCTGTCTTGTTGCAGAATAATGCGCTGTATCAGCGTCTAAATAAGCTGATGCAATAGCTGTTCCTTGCCAAACACCACTACTAATAGTACCTACCTCTGTTATATCTAAAGCGTTTATGCTTGCTAAAGTTTCATCACCACTGTTTGTTCCACTTTGACCAAGTAAATAAGTTTGGTTAATAGCTGTTCCTCGCCATACTCCAGTTGTTATGCTTCCTACAGTAATAACGTTTGTACTTCCTTGAAAACCATCTTTTAATCCATCTGGTGTTACCGCTCTATTTGCGTCTGTGCCAGTTGTTGTTTCTGCGGTAGTAGCTAATTCCACTGCTCCTCGCGCACTACCTGTTGCTGCAGTCATATATTCAGAATCTATAGCTGTTCCTTGCCATACTCCAGTTGCAATTGTTCCTACTGCGGTTATTTGTGTTTGTGATGCATCTACGTTTAACGTTACCGCACCAGTCGTCCCTCCACCAGATAATCCAGTTCCAGCTACAACAGATGTTATATCTGCCAAGGTAGTGTCACTATTTAAACCACCTATAAGTTTCATTTTTATCCTCTAGTAAAGAAAGCGTATTCAACCTGCACTGTATTAGCTGAGGTTTGAAGTTGTAGTTTACCAGCTCCACCCGCGTAGAAAGGAAAGAAAGCAAATTCAGTTATTTTTAATTCCATTATTTGAGTACCATCTGCTGTTTCAACTACCACTTTATCAGTACCAGATGTTGATCCAGCGGAGTTTAACCCAGTGTGTTTTAGATAAACATATCTAGGTGAATCTACGTTAGGAACTATAATGTTATCACCACCGGTAGTTGTAGCTGTTATTTTTGATATATTAACTATTGGTGACACTACAGTTAAGCTATCGGTTACAGTCATACTAAGGGTATCACTAGATAAGTCTGTACTTGCTAATGTTAATGTTGCGTTTAATGTTGCCATATTTTTTTATTTTATATTTTTACTCTTAAGATTTTTCACTCCTTTGATCATCTTTTTAGCTGTATTAGATACACCTGAATTATTTTTACTACTAAATTGCCCTACATTAATCCCTTTTCTATTCAACGCTAATTGAGTTTTAGGATCGTAAAAAGTGTGATCATAGAGAGGGTTTATTTCTAATGGTGATTTATCTTTTTTTGATAATAATCCTTTTAATGGTGAATTTCTCATTATTTTATATTTTTACTTTCTATTAATGTATATGAAAATGAATTACCCCAGTGCTCTCTAGCTTCTTGGCATATGCCCAAAAACTCCATCCAGTCGTCATTAGAAGCTATTACTTGACAACCAGCGCTCCACTTGTTTACGTAAGTAGAAGTCTTACCTTCTAACGCCGTTGCCCTATGTATGTTAATTCCGAATACACCTGTGTCTACAGATGATTCGTCAAATTCATATTTATCGTTTCTATTATTGTCTCTATAAACTGTTACATCTTTCTTTTGTCCTAAGGCTAGGTATTTCCCAGAATGTAATCTAAGTTTATGAGAACCTCTATATTGCCCAGGTTTTAATACCGCACATCCTTTTTTCTCTATCCAAGGATTTTCCATCCAATCATCTCCCGGATCGGTAGTACAAGCGTACTCTAAGTATTGCCACTCACTGTTTTCGTCTTTGTAAGAAATAGTAATTAAGTCGTCAAACTTATTAGTAATCTTACCTTCAGTTTTAGAGTTACGAATACCAATTATATTTACGTCGTAATTGTCTCCTGTAAAATACTTATATCCTAATCCTTCTACAGTATCTTTTATTTGTTCTCTAGTATACTTATAAGTCATTATATCTCAAATCCTAGATTAAGTATCATTAACCTAAATCTTTTAGACGAGCATCCTGCCTCGCAGAATAAACAAGCTTTAATTTCTAAAACTGTAAATGTACCTAGTCTAAAGTTAAATTCATATTTTTGCTTTTTGTTTCCGGCAGCGTAACCGTTTATCCAGTTTATTTTCATAATTTATTTTTTATTTATTTTTTTAGCTGCTTTTACAGCTTTGTTATAAGCTTTTGAACCTTTTTTAGACATACCTTTTTTACCCACTCTTTTTCTTTTAGCTCTTATATTATGCCACAATCCTTTCTTTTTTTCTAAAGGAGACTTCATCTCGTCGATGTGTTCTTCAATCACTTTAGCTTGTTCGCCGTGTGCTTTAACTGCACCTTTTAATTGTTTAACAACCTCTTCGAGGTTTTTGTATTTCATCTTAAACGCCATAATTTTATATTTTTATTTTAACATTTCCACCTACGTCTAGCTGCTCTACCTCTTTCACCAGTCCAACCTTTAGATCTAGCGCAAAATGATTTTCTACGTTTAGCAGCCTTACTACCTCGTTTAACTTTTCCTGTTACCGCTGTTTTTAATTTACTACCTGGGTTTTTAGCCTTGTATTTTCTAACACCAGCAGCCGTCATACCAGCACCTTCTTTTGTAGTTCTAAAATTACGGTTTTTTCCTTTGGTAGTTTTTCTTACGTCAGGTTTTCTTTTTCTTTTCTTTTTTCTTTTATCGAACGGCGATCCGTTTTCCATCATTTTAGGACCATTGTCAGGAACACAGCTACCTGACTCTTTAGCTGGACGCCCATCTGGATTAGGTTTGAAACCATCCCAACACCTTTTAAAAGGAGCTGGATTATCTGTGGTTTGAAACGATCTTCTTCTACCACAGCTTGTTATTGGAAAAGGATTATTTTTTTGTACGTACGCCATTATTTTATTATATAATTAACACCAGTTTTTAACTCGTAATTATCTATGTCCCAATAGCGTCTCCATTTTCCCTCTATAAATATTCCTATTCTTTTAGTTATCTTTGTTCCTATAACTCCTCCTAAGTCAAAATCGATGTTATCTTCAGCATAGGAATAATCTGTTAACCCTTTATGCTTAGGCATTACATCTCCCCAGAAATGAATCCAAAACCTAGGTCTATAATAATAATACGATGTACCTATTACTAATGACACTTCTTGTTGCATTCCTAAACTATTTAATTGTTGTTTATTGTATTGATCAACAGCTTTACCAAATTCGTACTTCATAAACTCTTGATCGGTGATAGCGACTAAAGTTCCATCTGGAGCATACCAATTCCAATTGTAATAATCGTACCAGTCGTCAACACCATTACCTTCGCCGTCCACGTAGTAGTATTCGTCTTCATATCCTATGTCATAAGCTATATTCCACCAAGGATCGTTTTCTAAATCGTAATTTTCCAAAAACGGATTAAACCCGTAAACCGGATGTGATCTATGTTTTATACCTGCTGTGAAATTAAAGTCACCCACGTCTACCTTACCTCTAACTTCACCGCCAAATGTCTTTAATTTTATTTCTTGGTTATCCACATACTCACCTTTAACTAAAAAATATTTACCTACGTGTCTGTACCAGTATTCTTGGTTAGTAAATTCTCTACCCCTATCACGAACAAAACTACAGGATAATAAATACTCGCCGCCAGTAACAGCGCCAATACTAGCATTAGTACTGATAGTATTTTCAGAACCATCATAAAACCTTTTAGCTTTATTTTCATATCCAAATCTTGCTATTTTTCTAACTCCTAAATTAATTTCGTAATTATAAGGACTAACTACTGTTAAATCAGTAAGCTGTCCGGTTACTCTATCCATCATGTAACGAGGTTGTTCTACTAACGGGGAACTTATATCTCCGGATACAAAAAAAGTAGCGTTCTTAAGTATCTGCGCGTTTGAAGCAAATGCTATACACCACACGAGTAACAATAATATATTTTTCATTAGTATACGTCTTCTATTAGTTCGTTAATATGTTTTTGTAATTCTTCTTTTGTAGCTACCATCTTAAAACTTAAGTCAGCTTCAAACCTATACATTTCTACTCCATCTTTAAATACAATAATTGTAGGCAAAACAGTTACCTTGTTTCTTTTGATTTTAACAGGACATTTTGTGTGAGTAATTTCGCAATCCGTTAATGAGTCTACCCACTCAGCTTTGTTAGTTTCGTTCCACTCAGCATTAAAATGCGTAGCAACAACTTGGCTAAAAGAAGTGTTCGCTAATAATATAAATAGTAATACTAATAAGTATATGCCGAATGTTTTAGAGGTTGGTTTCATCTGTTATAGAGTTTATCTTCAATTTTTTCTAGAGTCTTTTTCATTTCCTCTACATCTTCTTGAGTTGTTAGTATTGTCTGTCTAATCATTTGATCTTTCATGTCAAATTCCATTCTAGTTATCTCAGCCTCTGGTATTGCTTCTAAAATTTCTTCTTTAAGAATGTTAACATCAATTTGCACTGGTTGCTCTTTAGCTTCCTGTATTTCTTGCATAAGAGAGTACCATCCGCCAACAACTACAAATATACCTGCAGCTACCATACCCATAGTTTTAATACTCATTTTGAACGTTGTGTCTTCGTTTAATTCTTTAGCCATTTTTATAGTTTACTTTTTATTATAAGATTACGTATTTTTTACTTTATTTAATCATGGTAGTAACACAAACCGCTTTTTGCTTTTGTCTTCATCTTACACCTCTTCTTATCAGACTTGATCTTTTTACACTGAACTTCTTTTGTTCCTTGATCTACCTTAACATGAATAGTACAATATGTATTATTACCATCTACTTTAGTTTTACATCTTTTTCCAGATTTATTTACAGCAACGCAAGTAATATCTTTTTTACCCTCTTCTCTTTCTTTCTTTTGATCTTCAATAAAACTTTTTTCTATTACTTCTTCCTCTGCTTCTTTTTCTTTTTTCTTTTCTTCCTTTTTTATTTTCTTTTTCTTTTTCTTTTCAACTTCCTTTTTTTCTTTTATTTCATCTTCTACGGCTACCACATCAGAATCATCTATTTTTAAATCCCAAGTATTCCAACCCATTAACAAGGCAAATCTTTGTAAAGCAGTTATATCTTCTGTTAAAGCTGCATCTATGTTATCTACTTTTTTAACAAGTCTATCTAGTGGTAAGTTTGTAGTAGCAGATACAATGTTAGCTATAATAGACCACGTAGGGTTATCAATGTCTAACAGGTCCATTTCTTTCATTACTTCTTTGTTAAACTTTCTTGTTTGTATAGCTGAATAAAGTTTTCTACCTTTAGAACTTATAGTTGGAGATAAACCAAAAAACTTTAATATTGTATAAGTGTGATCTGCGTTCCAACCCTTACCTTCTTGTTTATTGTATTCTAATATAGTGTTTTTTAGTGTCAACGCAACGTTTCCACCAAATCCAAGACCACCAAGAATAGAATCAATCATAGAGTTCGCAGTTCTTTCAAAAGCCTTTTCTTTTTCTTCATCTTCATCTCCACCTATCAAAGCACCTAACGCTGTTTGAAGAGCTGAAAATATTAAATTTTGAACACCCATGTAGTATATGATTTTACCTACATTTGTTTTTGCGTCACCTCTACCGTTTGCTAAATCTAAAAATGCTTTTTTAGTTAATCTAGCATATTGCATTGGAGTGTTTTTAAATGCCAGTATATACCTTCCTAATGGACTTGCTTGTTGCTGTGATATCATATCAGGTCTAGAAGACTGCTGAGACTCTTCTGTGTTTTCTGCAAAATCTTGAAAGGCTTTAGTTTCTGCTTGTTCTTGAGTCATACCTTGTTTTAAGTAAGTGTTTACTCTGTTTCTGTAAAACGTAGCACCACCAGAAGATATTGCAAAGCTATCCGCGATTTGCGTAGGTAAAAATCCTTTTGTCAATAAGTAATGTAACATAGCCTTAACTCTATTAGCAACGCCAACACCTTCAACTGCTTGCGCTAACTCTGCTTCGTTAATACCTCTTTGATTACCAGCACGCCTCTGTTTTAACATGTCAGAATTGAATATCATTGTGAAGTCTTTTAAAAACTGTGGAAAATTTAATAATGCTCCACCAGCTTTTAAAGGGTTGTTGTCTGACCAATTTAAGTAGTTAATACTAGATATAGTTTGTAGTAATGCTGATCTCATGTTAAAAAACATGATCGCGCCAACAGATTGGTTTGCCCAGTTGTTAAAAGCATTTACTAGTCTGTTGCTACCAGCTTCTCTTTTTCTTCCAAACTCCATTCTGTAAAGAATATCTTCCAAAGCTTCTCTAAACCTAGTACCGTATATTGCTTCTATTTTATTTATATTATCTCCAACTAACCTACCGTCACTTCCCCAAACACCAAACATTATTTCTTTGTTTTGCCTCCATTCGGCTAGATGATCCTCTCTGTTTATTTCGTTGTTTATTGTATTTATATCGCTATCTATATTTTCTACCGTCCAGTATTCTGTAGGTTCTAAATAACCTAACTCTTGATTTGTTATTAGTGCTAAGTTTTCAGCAAACGATTTCAATTCCGTGTCACTCTGTACGAAGTTAACTAAAGCTTTTAAATCTCTTTGTGATAACCCAGGTACTTCCATACCGTTTTTATTCCAAAGATAAACTCTGATAGCCTGCTCAACAGTAAACTGATTACCTTCAAATCCTGTGTAGTCATCTAGTTTATCACTTAACTCTTTTTTTACATTAGGAAATTGTTTTAACAATTCTTTATATTGATTATTTAATTGCTGCTTAGACATGTTCATAGCTTCGTGTGCTCTTCCAAACGGATCAAACAAAGCTTTTTTGAAAAATGCCATCTGAGCCTCACCTTGTCTACCCTTACCAATAAATCTATACACTAACCCTTTAAAATCTTCTGCTGAGTAAGGAACCCAAAACTTCCATTTACCCTTAGCAGAACCACGTATTTTAGCTTGAGCATCAGAAAATACAGCTTCAGCTTTAACACCTTTAGTTTGCTCTAGTATTCTATTAAGGTCTAATTCCGCTTGGAAGTTACCATCTAATACTTTATTGAATGTAGGGTTCATACTTCTACTAAACTGTATTTTGGCTTGAACAGAAGAACCTTTAATATCTAACTGTTCTAACATATCAGCAACAGCTTTTACATTAGGTAAAGCGTCGTCAACAAAGTACATATCGTTATACCCCTCTGCAAACTTTTCAGCCATCCACATAGCTTTAGCTTCACCAGTACTATTACCTAACCCAGTAATATTTTCAATAGGCATATCTATACCTTGTTGTTTTAACCAAGCTTGTATTGCGGGCGCTGCTTCGGCTGGTCTAGCCGTTAGTATGTAATTGTTTTCAATACCATACTTAGCTATTCTGTTTCTAAACTTTTGCATTAAAGGACCTTCAACCCCACCTTTTACATTTACAAAATCACTGAAGTCAAAATCGTAACCATCAGCTGCTAGTTGAGGTCCTTGTAATGGCCAGTTGCTAGAACTGATTTCTACAACGTCTTCTCCTTTAGTGGCGATAATAGTATTATCACCTTTGTCAATAAGTGTTTCGTCAAAATCAAAAGCACTCATACCTCTTGACGGTGTTAAGTGATTTGTTTTGTTAGCGTTGTTTACAGCTTTACTAAAAGTATTCCTTTGTTCTACCTCTTGAATATTTTCAAAATTATGATAAGATTTATTTACAAAATCTTCTCCGACTCTTAATCCTTTTAACTCTGGGTCTAAAGCTGTTATAGCTCTAACTTCTTTATTATATTTGTTTAATTTATGAAACAACCTGCCTAAAGCGTTTTGTTCTAGTTTTGTTAAATCTGTTAAATTAGATCCTTCAACATATTCTAACTGCATGTGAGACTGCATTTTATTCATCTTAACAACACCGTCCATTTTCTTTTGAATAATGTTAACAACATAATCACTAAAGAAAACGTCTAATTCTGCTCTTATTTCTGATTCTGTTAAGTTACGTTTTAACATATCAGCTAACTTTAACATTAAAACATTATTAGGTTTTAAATGGTCATATTCTAATTTTGTTCCTCTATCTTTAACAGGAACGTCTTTAGCACCATCTGATATTCCCCAAGGATAAGCAGCTTTTCTAGTTGGACTAGTCATACCGCTACTTAATGTCATTATGTAAGCAGCTGCGTCTCTATCATCTGTTAAACTATTTGGGTCGTTATAAGAATTATTAAATGCAATGAATTGATCCGTTAACATCGACCTATAACTTAACGCCTGGTTCTTATGTTTGTTAAAGTTTTTATAACTTAAAGCTGTGTTTAAATTTTTTATTACTTCATTGGAGTTTTCCGAAATTTCAACCTTATTAAAATTAGGGTACATCTCTTTTAATTTTTTATCGTTAGTCACGTTAGGTTGTCTAGTTATATGAGAGTTAGTTCTCATTCTAGGTTTACCTTTTTCCATAGCTGGTTTAACAGGTATTATTTCTATACCTGGCAAGGCTTTGTTTATAAGCGCAGCCCAATCTCCAATACCTTCTGTTATCTGCATACCCATTCTACCTTTGTTAGGTATGTGTTTTTTATTTCTAATAACAGGACCACCCTCATATTCTACAGTCCAAAAACCATCTACAATCTTACCAGACGCAGCGAACTGTCCTTTTGTTTTCCATATATAACTTAGTGCTTTTGCTTTTTGTTCTGGTGTTGATTTTTTCCAAACATCCTGCAATAACACATCTCCTCTACCGTCAACATCCATACCAGCGTGTCGCATTGCTACCACAACAGAATCGGTAATAGATTGTCTTGCTCTAGTTATAACATCTTCTTGGTTAGCTATAGATTTATATGTTCCGTCTATACCTAAGGCATTAAATACACTTCTTTCCTCTATAGCTTCTTGCTCCCAATATTGTCTAGCTTGATCAACTATAGAAGGAAAAACTTCTTTACTTCCCTTGTATGAGTTTCTTAAATTTATCTGAGAAATAACTACGCCTGTTTCTGTGGTCATTTCTTTTATAATATCACCATGAAGACTTTTATCAACACCAGCATCTACCAAGGCTGTTTTTATATAATTTCTAAGTAGCTTCACGTTTTCGCTAGGTATTTCCTTTATTTTTAAATTTGAAGAACCTACACTCATGGACATAAATTCTCCCCAAGGTATCGTTCTATCTAATATAGAAACAGCTTGTAAATAATTTGTCGTTTGTTGTGGCGAGTTAACCAAAGCTTTGCTAAACACAGGCATCGACTTACCGTCTTGTAAAGAGTTTCTTACAGCGTCAGTTGTATTTTCATTTTGTCTAACCGTTTGGTTAGATATAATTTTACCATGTTGAGTTATTAAAGCTTTTACTCTTTGACTGACATTACTTTCCTTACCAACTATATTAACTTCTCGTCTAGGCGTTATACCAAAAACCTCTAAAAAGTCGTTAGTAGGCATACTAGGTTTTTTATACTGAGGAAAGAAGTTTCCGTATGGTTTAGCGGCTTTATTATAAAAAGGTTCTAACAAAACGTTTTGTACACCCGTAGCTTTATCAGGTCTGTCTATAAAAGAACCATCTCTTTGTTTTACTCTTCTCGTGGTAAATCCTTGAGGTAAACCTATCCACAATAATTGATTGTGCTTGCTTATATATTGTTGTAGGGCTTTTATATCTTGTTGGTTTAAATTAGCATTATTAGCTAACTTTTCAACTATAGAATCTAATATAGAAGTTCCTATAAGTTTTTTCATTGCTGGCCTTTGCCACACTGGAGTTCCGTCGTCTTTGTAAACAGCTGTTGGATCAGACATCATCATAGATATTGTTCCTCTAGGATCTAAGTCAGGAAGTGATTTATAATTTTTACCTTCTGCAATTTCTGGATTATTATTTATAATATCATTTAAATTAACAAGATGTTGTTTTATTCTTGGTTCTCTATCTGTTCCTTTTTCTGCTTCGATCAATCTTTCACTAACAACTATACCACCTGACTGTATTCCTTTTGCTTCGTCCAATTGTTCGATTGAATCTTCCATTTGAGAAACCTCATTCATTGCGTCATCCATAGATCTTGCAAAGCCTTTGTCTTTAGTGTACTTAGATAAAACTTCAAAAGCCCTAACTTTAAAATAAGTGTTTATATACGCAGCGGTATTTTTATATTTTTGTTTTTCGGTTTTAAAATCTCTAACTAATCCAACTACTGTTCTAGCTTTTCTAGTCTCAGTACCTAAATCAAAAAGCATGTCAGATATAATATCCTCTTTAAAATCTTCTAATATTTTTTGACTATCTGTTCCTACAGATTGTCTATAAGCCTCTTTCCATCTAGCTTCAGCCATCCCTCTATATTTAGCCGCAATCATAAACTCTTTCTGACCATCAGTAAGCCTATCATCATTATATATATCGTTAACTTCCGCGGCTAATTCAGCGGCTGTTTTTGGAGTCATTAAATTTTCAACTTCTTGCTGAACGTTTTGTTGGGCTTTAGAAAAACTAACTATAGCTGGATCCACCTCTGGATCAGTGATTTCAGAAAAATAAACTCTACTACCAATAGACATGTTTATTATATCTTCACTAAACTTCCCGTCTATAGCTTGTGAATTATAAGTTCTAAGAAATTCTAAAAGTTTTTCAGGAGTGTCTAAATTAGTATCTATAAGTTTGTGAAAATCTTCTTCAACTTCACCTTTTAAGAAATTAATTATTCTATCTTTAATTTTTTGAAGTATACCTCTGTTGTCTGGTCTGTTGTCCATTTTAACAACTCTATCTATAGACCCATCTTCATTATAAAGTGTTACACCATCCCCTGCTACGATGTCATGAAAGTTGTTTAAATATTCTTCAGCGTAAACTTCAAAAGGCAATTCGTCACCGGTTTTTTCATCGTTTTTGTACCCACGCGCTTCCATCACGGCGTCTAAATCTTTTCTTTGACTTGGTGGTAGTAAATCTAATAATCCTTGTATAAGATCCTTTCCTTTTGGGGTCAATTTAGTGTTGTATTTCTTTCCGTCTTTACCTACAACTTGTCTTATTGGACCATTGATTACAGAAAATAATACTTGATGTAATAATTCGTGAGATGCACCCGTGTTGTTTCCAGTTTCTAAAGATTTATCTTTATTTATAATAAGTATAGGCTCCATCTGTCCAGTTTTGGAATTGAGCCCTACGCCCATGAATGCTATTGCATTTAACGAACCAGGTACAGACTTATGAAAACCAGCGGCTATCATTTGTTCTCTAGTCATAGCTTCAGTACGAACGCCAGATCCGTCTTTATTATTTGTTACGTTTTTAACAGCGTTTACAGCTTTATCAAATTCAGCTTCGTTAAAAGTTTTAAAGTCAAAACCCCCGTCCATTTCTATCATCGCTTGAGAGACAGCTTCTGGACTAGTTACTATAACTCCCTGTTGGTCAAATTCAAAACCTTTTTCTTGAAGTTTTAGATAATTAATAGTATTTCGAAGATCGTTTATTATGTTAGCGTCTTTTTTACCAGGTGTTTTTAAAATTTCATTTAGTTCTAACTCGTAATCAGCTAATGTTTTTCCTCTATTCTCTGGGTTAGCTTGAAACTCTTGAGATTCAATCGCATCTGTTTGACTCATTAAAACTTCTGATCCAGTAAAGTTATCTATACCCGTTATTGAGTTTATAACGCCTTGTATTCTTTGAGCTTTATCAACTCCTACTTTGTTGTTTATCTTTATATTACCTCTACTTTGTTTGTCAAAAAATCCATTTTCTTTAGCTCTTCTAATATCAGCGATAAACTCAGATAAACTATCATAACTTTTTCCTTCAAACTCATAAGGAGAAGCTTCTAATCTAATCTCGTTACGTTCCTTAATTTTCTTAAGAATTTCCTTTCTTATCTTTTGGTGTTTTTCTGATCCAAGTTCATGGTCTTTAAGTTGTTGTCTTTTGTTCCAAATTTCAAAATCAAGTTGCGTTTCTTTTTTGCTTTTAAAATTTAAATTAACTTGCTTAGCTAATTTTTGTATATATTTTTCTGTATTATTTAACTCTCTTCTTAGTCTTTCTTCTTCCGCTGGGTTTTTAGTATCTTTTATTTGTTTCCTTAACTGTTCTTTTTTTACTAATGCATTTAAAGTTTCTTGTCGTTGATTATGAGACATACTGTTGTATTCATCAAAATCAATTTGAGACTTAGCTAATACATAGTTTTGAACTTTTTGAATTATTTCATTAGCTTGACCAGGTTTTATTTGTCCAAGTTTTTCTTTGTTACGCATTACTTCTTGAAACACATCCATGTTTTCTATAGCAGCTTGGTACATACCTTGATCTATCTGTCCTTTTCTAAAACCTACAGTTCTTGCGGCTCCACCAAAAAATACAGTGGCTGGGGTTAGTACGTTTAATGCTTTAAAATCTTCTGCCGTTGGAATATGAAAGTCTGTATCGAATTTATTATTGTATTGCATACTCACCATTCCACTAGCTAACTCTTGTAGGTTTTCTTCAATCATTTCCTTAGGAATCTCCTTAAGCATGTTACCAAATAGCTTGCTAAACGTAGCCATATTAGGTATAATACCATCTTTTGGTAACCATAGTTTTGGATTTAAGAAATCACCTTTTAACTTTTTAATTTGAGACTTACTCATGTTTTGCCACACCTTCGGATCTAGATAATCTTTTGCCCCACTTCTTATTCTACCAAAATTCTTAAACATATTAACATCAGGAAACAGAGCTTCAATACCAGACTCAAACATTGTTTTAGTTACAGCGGAGTTAAAAGCATCTTCATAACTAAAATTTTCATCTACCTGAGACATAGCTTCTTCAACGTTCATAGGGTAATACGCCATAGCGCCACCGACAACCTGTTGTGCTCTATCTTTTAGTTTTAATGTTTTTCCTACTGTTCCTAGACTTGGTATTATTTTAGTTCTTTGTATCATCTTCATACCGCTATAAAGCCTAGGAAGAGTTAAAGCCACTTGGTTTTTAATTATTTGTCCAGGTAAACTAGAGGAAAATTTTCTAGCTCTACTACCAACCTTACTAAAACCACCTCTTACAACACCACCACCTCTAACCATCATATGCATAAGCGTTAGTGTCTGTGCTGATTGCTCTATGAACGAAGTAATATTCATCTCTCCAGTTTTAGGATCAAACAGAGGTCCCATTTGTACCATGTCTGGTTTAAGCATGTTAGACATAGTTGAAAACAACTCATACGCTTGGGCCTTCTTTTTTTTAGAAAGTTTCTTTTTCCCTACAACCCCTCTAGCAAAATCAGCTCCTTCTATACTTAAGAAACCAACACCACCAAGAGCATAGTCTATTACGGTACCAAAAACTTCCTCTAACGGAGCTATTATTGGGGCGTACCAATGTTCAGAAGCTTTTTCTATTTTTGTTTGGTTGTCAACCATATCTTTATAAGCCTTGTTGTTTTTATAAAGATTGTTATATTTCAGCTTCATTACATTTGCTTCATTAGCAAAGTTTTCATAACCCTCAAACATTAATTTCATTCTTGGGTCAATGATTATACCATTATATCTGTTACTTTTTCTTTGCGCATTTTCTGAAATGACATTAATTTCTGTTACCATCTCGTTGATCTTAGCAATGTTTTCTTCCGAACTTTCTATCTCACCAGAATCAATTTGCTCCTTGAACTTTAAATATTTAGAATACTTAGAGTTTTCATCACTTTCATTTAATTCTTGTAAGTCTTTCTCTAAAGAAAAATTCAAATCATCAAGCTCATCAACTTTTTCATAAAAACCATTAACCTCGTATTCATCTTGTAGATTATTTACTTTTTGAGATTTTTGATTATAATAAGCGTTTAATAAATTTGCTTTATTAACATCTGTTTTGTTGCTACCCCACATACCAGACCAAACGTTTCCAGTGGATATAGGATTATCAATAACCCACTTACCTTTATTTACATCAAAAATAGTTTTTTCAAACGAACCGCTTTGACTATAATTTTCTTCTAAGAACTTGTTAAAATCATCCATATCTTCTATGTCACTTAACTCCGCGTCGCTATAGTCAAGCTTAGAAGACATTGATTGTGATAGTGATTTTTGATTTCTTCCAAACACAGCGGCCCCTTCAGATTCAAACATATTCTTCCAATCACTATTCTGATCCATCTTGTATTGTAAGTATTTTAATTTTTTATCGTTTAAATCCAATGTATAGCCGGCTTCATCTAAATACGAGATTCTATTATCGTACTCTTTTTTAGTCTTCTCGTATATTGTATAGCTAGTAAGATATTTCGAGAGGAGTTTTTGATACACTTCTCCCTCTTCATCAAGTTGGTCTATTAGAAATCTAGCTCTTCTTCTATCATCATCGCTATCTCCTAGTTCAGACACCTCTCCACTAATCCCCCGCTCTTTGATTTCCTTTTTTGATTTTTGTTCTTCTGTGCGTATTCTATCTAACTCAACCTCTCTATCATAACCACCTCCCTCACTATATTTATTATTGTAAGATTTCCAATCTTTCCAAAACTCTACATCATCGCTACTTATGTTATAAGTTTGCCCATTCAATCTATAAGTACCTTCTTTGAAGTCTTCTACTCCAAATTTATTATTAATACCTATCTCAACCACTTCACTGACAGAGTTATCGCCGTTGTAATTCAAATCCCAATATTCCTCTATTTTCTCTATGTCTGTAGAAGATTTATTTCTGTTTCTATTTAAAACTAAACTATTGTACTCTTCTTCACTTATAACGCCATTAGATATATTTAGTTTTTTATCTTCAGCTTTCTTAACCTCTGCTCCTGATAAATAATACTCACCAGGTTTTACTACGCCGTTTACAGTAGCAAAAGGTTCGTCAGTGGTGTTTTGTATGTATGCATCTGGGTTTACTACGTTTGTAGTTATATTACTTGGTAGTTTCTTTTTATATTCGTTTTTCCAATTTTCATATAAATCTCTTTTAAAAGACTGTAACTCGTTTCCTTTATAGTCATAGGTTGGGTCTAATATATCTCCTGCTTTAGAAACGCCAAACGAAAGAGACTCTGCAACTGTTCCCCAAAAACCTGGTTTATCTCTACCATCATAATAGTACTCATCGGTTGCTAACCATTCTTCGTAACTAACGTTTTGTCTTTTTTCGTTTTCTTCTTCGTATCCTTTTATCTCCTTACCCTTGTTAACGTCTATTAAGTTATAAGTATAATCTTTTGCGCTTTGACCGTCCTTTCTTTTTGAAGCAGCAGTTTTAGCCTTAGGGTATAACATGTCTAAGTTAGTGTTAACTTCTTCGTTACTTATGGATTCGTACTCTTCAGTTTCTTCATTTTTCTTTCTCCACTCTCCATCAATAACTCTAAAGTCATCATACTTTAATTCGTTCAAAGCATTAGGATGCGCTAAGTTTAAAGTCTCTAAAGTTTTCTCTCCACTTATAACATCTCCAACTTCACCGTCTTTTACGTAACGCCACTCATATTCTTTTGTGTCTTCATTAAGAACAGGTCTATAATCAGTAACTCCTACTTCTACGTGAGTTTCATCTCCACCGTACTTTTGGTTCTTCATCCACTTGATCAATCCTTTACCAGATTCTATTTCTTCCGTTCCACCTATCCCAACAAAATTAGTTTCAAACTCATATGTCTCTCCTGTCTTTTTGTGAGTAGCCGTTATCATATCACTTCCAGAATCCTCAAACTCAAAATCCTCACCATATTCTCTAGTTAGAGTATTAGCAACAAAATCATCATCTCTATAATCAAGTATGTTATCTGATAGCTTTTTGTCCCCACCTTCAGAGTCAGTCCAAGTAGCGCTTGGAGAAATTATTTTATCATAGTCTGTAATATCAGTTTCAACGTAGTTGTCTTTTTTTGTGTTCAACCTATCAATAAAGTCGGGGTTTATATCTTTTACAGGTACTTTCCCCTCTTTTCCTCTTTGAGACATGTCAAACATCCACTCGCCGTTTTCGTAAGTGTACTCATATTCCTCACCTGTTCCATCATCTTTTTGGTGACTAAATTTTGGAAGAGTAAAAACCTTTTTAACCGTAGATTGTTCTTCTCTAAAGTCTTGTTTTGATTTTTCTTCTTGACGCTTTCTTTCTTCTTCTATTTTTCGTCTTTGTGCTGCAACTTTAATGTTGTGTCTATGCTGCCTTACCGCGCCAATTATTTGGCTAGACGTATAACCTTGATTTCTTAAACTATTAACAATTTCTACTTCTTTAGCGTTTGCCATATTATGCTTTATCTAATATTTCTTGAGTTGTCATATCACTACCTTTTTTTACGAACATCCCTAGATCTTCATTCCATACAGTACCTTCCTTAGCTAATTCTCCCATTATACCTCCTCTAGCAATAAACACCTTTGGATTCTCACCTGGTTCTGGACGTAAGGCTTTTCTTTGTGTAGAGTTTAGTCCTGACGGATGTGATCCGTAGAATTTTTCTTGAGACTGTCTAGTTAAATAATCAGCTACAATATTTTTAGACATTTTAAAGTCATAGTTAACGTCTGTTTTATCTGTTATAGCTTTAACAAGAGCTGCTTTATCTTGTTCACTATTTCCTGGGATACCATCACCATCTACGTCAATATTAAACGTTTTATAATAATCTGGCATTTGTTCTAAATAACTACTCAAGTCGGCTGCAAAAGTATTACTTTCTCCAGATTTTCTAAAGTCATCGTGCATTATAGACATTATGTTATCCTCTTTAATGAAGTTATCACCAATACTAGTTTTTATTCTATTAAAATTAAAATCCGCACCAGTACCATTAACGTAGTTCATGCCAGCTTCATTTTGTCCCATTTCGTATTCTAAATAAGCTTTAGATACTACTTCGTCTACCTGGCCTAACGATTTATCTAAATCTTCTGTAGTATACATCTGCCCAGTGTCAGGATCTTTAAAGAACCATTCTCCGTCTTGATAAACAGCGTTAGCTGGGTTTGTACATATATTTGCTATTTTTATTTCTTCTGCTGTTCTACCATTAGATAAAACTCCATCATTTTTTAATTCAGCCGCAATACTTAAACTTTCTTTTAAAGATCCAACTCCAGTAGACAAACCTTGTAACCTCATTTTTATTTTTGTTTGTGCTTCCTTGTCACCAGCTCTCACAGCGTCCATATACTCTTGTTGTAATAGTTTAGCTTGTTCTGTAGCTATACCATAATATTCCTCTCCAAGACTTCCAGAATTTTCTGTTATCTTAAGAACATTGTTAGAAAATTGTTCTTCGTGAGATTCTAGTTCTTTACGTTTGTTTTCTTCATCAACTCGTATTGCTTCCTGACGATCTTGAACAGCACCTAAAACTTGTCCACTTAAATCGCTAGCCGTATCCCAATTAGTACGTATGTTACGTTGTGCTGTTTTAGCATCTAAGTAAGACTGTATAGCGTTGCTGCTTAATTCGTATCCTGTAGTTGTGTTTTTTTTTGCCATAATTTATTAGTTTGCTATTCCCGCGGCGTAAGTACCAACAGAGCTACCCACTTGATTAATACCTGCGTCTATATCACTTTGAGCTGCATTTATAGCATCAGCTGTACCAGCTACATTTCCAGACGCTAATTGAAGTTCTGCGTTTGCTATGCTACCTTTTAATCTTCTTGAATATTTTTCGCCTTCTATTTCCAAACCTTGTATTCTACTAGCTTCTGTTCTCTCAGCTTTTTGATTGCTTTTTTCTTGTTGAGCTATATTAGCTGAAGCTTTTTGATTTGCTATTTGACTCTGATTAGCCATAGCTTGTGCTAATGCCGCTATACCAGATCCTCCAGCTGCTTGATTCATTTTCCCTAAAGTATCAGCCATACCAATTTGAGATTGTTCGTTAGCCATATCTGCCGCTTGGGTATTAACAGTTAAATCCTCCATAGTGTTTTCCATGTTTAAATAAGGATTACTAGTATCCATGTTACGATACTTATCCATAGCTTTTTCCATTTCCACTTTAGCTGCTTTGTTTTCAATTTTAGCTTTTCTTTTGTCGGCACTACCTTTTATAGCGTTAGCTACACCTAGTCCAGCTGAAACAGCTAGTGCTCCTACGGCAATAAAACTCATAATCTATTTATTTTTATTAATATATTCTTCATAATCTTCAAATGTTAAAGAGACAATCTCGTCTTCTAGTTCTTTAATATCTTTTATATTGTTGGGATTTTTATGTATGTTTACAAATATAGAATCCTCCATTGCGTATATAACTCTTTTACTACCTGGCGTTGCTAAAACATAACATGGTGCTATAAACTCTTCTGTAGTATCCTCTGTTACGACCATCAAATGCCCAGTTAATAAAAACCAAGCGTGTAAGTGGTTATGGATAGCTCCTATAACCATAGAATCAGATTTCATATCCATTTGTCTTATGTATATACCATCTGCAAAGGTGTGTTTTAAAGGAAAGTTATTGCTATGTACTATCTTGTTACCATCTCCCTCTATATTTTCTCCATCAGCATTACTTATTAACAATTCTTGTAAAGCTTGTATTTCCTCTCTTTTACTAAGAGTTATTTCTTTTTTCATTAAATTTAATTTACTATAGTGTATATAGTTACAGTTTTTTGCGTTTATTTACTACTTTCAAATACATCGCACCCTACACTGAATAACTCTGCTTCTGTGGTAGAATTACTTTTTAACTTAACCTCTGCGTAGTAACCCAATGCACTAGACATATTAGCTACGTTATCTTTACTGAAAAATATAAAGTGATTAGTAGTAGGTATTTGAGAAGCTGTTAAGCTAGTGTTTACCACCATAGATAATCTACCTGACGCTATAGATCTTATAGTCCCAATATTTACATATGTATTTTCTGTAACTTCATCTGCTTTTAATGAAGTTTTAAATCCACCTACATCAGTAGTTGAAGAGTAATAAGCTGTATCACCTACTTGAGCTGATTCATTTATTTTATTTGCAAATGTTAAAGTTACTGTAGGCATATTATGATATTGTTATTAATTCGTTAAGATCTAATTTAACTGTCACGTCGGCAACAGGAAAGGATTGTACGTTGAAACTTCCAGCTATAACTATATTATCACCAACTTTTGTTACTGTTGCGCTAGAAACAGTAGCGTTAACATCTGCTTCTCCACCACCAAAAGTTAATTCAAAATTATCTTTAACTCCCTCCATAGTTTGTGATGCTACTAAAGTGTTAGCGTCTGTAACGCTACTAACTGTTACTCCACGTGCTGTAAATGTTAAGGGCTCTCCTTCTATAGTTCTTATACGTGAACTTAACACAACTACGCCACCAGCTAAGGATTCTATTATAACATTGTCTCTTTCTGATACCGAACTACTTGTAACCTGCATACCTACTACTAAATTATCTAAGTTAGCAGCAATTGTTGGTGGTCCTCCAGCTGTATAGCTTGTTGGAGTAATTTCATCGTTCGTACCTGAGAATAAACTTAATTTTTGTATGCTCCAATTTATTTGAGCTCCAGCAATTATACCAACCGTACTATCAATATCAAAACTTGTTCCACCGGCATCTCCATCTAGTTTAACCACGGTATTGATAGTTGAATCTAAACTAAAATCTAACGACGACTTAACATTTAGAGTTCCACTACCCGCTGTTATCATAGCTGGTATTATAGTGTAAGAGAACTCTCTTGTCATGTCGACATTAGTTCCCGCTCTTCCTTGAATACTAATACCTCCACTTGCATTAGGATCACCATCAAATAGCTCTCCGTCGTCGTAAACGTTAGCGCCATCAAGAAGACCTAAACTAACTTTAATTACAGGATATTGGTATATACGTAATTCGTTAGCCGCTGTAGGGACGTTACTAGTAGCCGTAGTAGGAGTAGTAGGTGTTACAATAATGTCATAATACGTATTAGAAGTAACAACTGGGAAATGGATTGTCCATGAAAGGTTACTAACCGATCGTTTACCAACCGATCCCCAAGTTGTAGAACCTGAGTCTGTAGCGGACGCGGTAAAAGTCCCATTAATCCCACTGCCTGTTGTTCCAAAATCATACGTTTTGCTAGAGTCAGAGCTAACAACCTTAAAAGTAGCTTGAGCTAAATAATCCCCTATTATTTCTATGTTTCTAACTTCTCCACCTGCGTCTATAATTGATTCATTTATAATAACATCTGTTATTTGAGTAGTTGAACCAGGCTCACCTTGTTCCGACTGCCTTAACACGTGTGATATTAAAATTGATTGACCTAACTCACACATAGCACTAGCTGAACTAGCGGGGTCAGGATCTAAACCAGTAACATTTACTGGTGGATTATAATACCCTTTTATAGTAACAAATATAAGTTTTGAATTAGCATCATATACGTGCCCACTATTTACAAACGTATAATAACTAGAATAAGTACCACTAAGAGTCCCTATTGTTGGTTCGTTGTCATAATAATATCCATACGTTTCGTTAGCATCAAAATCTATAGAAAATATAAGCGTTCCTGGCGCTGCCACCCCTTGGGGTACTGTACCTTGGTGTAAGTGTTCTACTAATCCATCTCCAATATTGTGAACTAACGGAGTGTTGTTTGTAGTCGTTATATTTGTTGGGGCCGTAGCGTAAGTTACTGTATGTTTATTAACACCCTTACCATCTGTTTCAGCTACATGTTGAGTTCTTATACAGAAAAACCTATCTACATTTCTAACAGTTTCTTTTTCGTCTATATCTATATATAAAGTATTATCATTACCAGGCATGCTCCAAGGCGTTCCACCTAAAGCAGTTGAATCAAAGTGCACTCTAGCTCTAACGGTGTTACTAACCGTACCAGCTGTACCTATGTCTGAAAATACAACTTTATAAATTTCACTATCTACATTACCTCCAGTCCAAGTATTTGTAGGACTTTCTGTTGCTCCACCGATTTTAAAGTCAGTTGCACTGATAGCATAACCAACGTTCGGTGTTATTACTAAATCCGCGAAAGCAGCCATACTACCAGCGTTAACGTTGTCACCCTGTGTTTCTGCGTTTGAGTAAGAAGATACTGTCCAATTTGCCATATTCTATTTTTTAATCTGCCGTTGTGTCCCAATCTGTACCACCGCTTCCGCCATCTGTTTCGTATGTGGTTGATGTATTATTTGCAACTGTTAATTTATATATATTACCTGGTACATCTCCTGAATCTGCTACTCCAGAAGGAATACCAATTCCTTGTACTGAAAACTCTTGTTGATCTAAATTGCTAGATGTTACTGATAAATCCGAAGAATCATTTACATGAGTAGTTGCTACTCCTCTAATATTGTTAAACCATTTTCCTTCTTTTTCTACAAACTCATGAACCGTAGCTGATTGCTCGTTTGTTTCAAATGATTCTACATACCATCCGGTTTTTGCGTTTAGATTGTAATACTTACCATCTTGTTGACTAACGTTATTACCAGCTGCGTCAGTGGTATTTGTTGTAAGTTTATGCTGTGTTATTTTAGCTTGACTACCTTCGTAGTTTATAGTATTAAAACTTTTTATAGATTCTGGTTGATCATTAAGCATTACTGTTATGTCAGAGTAATACTGACTTCCATAAAAATTATTTCTAGTTTCGTTAGTATGATGTTTCCACATCTCTCCATCTTTAAAAGTGTAGTAGTCGTTATTGATGCTTAATCCAGTTTCAGGATAAAACGATTTAAAACTAACCCAACCTTTTGCTGTCTCGCTATAACTAAGAGTGTAGTATGTGTCAACAGGTGATTCGTAAGCTCCCTCTACGGTTGTCCCTAATTGTTTTATTGATACGTTGTATAATCCCTTTTTAGCATCGAAACTTCCAAAAACTGTTTCAATAGAATTTTTAGTACCAAGAGAACTACTAACTTTTAAATTATCAGCAAACCAATCATGCATTCCAGATGACGATATAGGCGTTATACCATCCATAGATAATCTACATACCTTTCCTCTAGTTCTGTCCACGAAATAAGCTCTAAAGTTATCCTGAGCAAACGATTCTGGATTTATAGTCCCATAGTCTCCAGCAAAAGCGCTTGCTTGTCCTAACACTTTATTAGATGCTACAACCTGCGAGTTACCATCCGCAGTAAACAACATATCTTTATTTGCCATGATTTTAAAACATTTGTCTTCTGTTATGGCTACTAAGTCTGTGTTTCTATTAATAAGTTTTTGAATAGACCCGTGTCTAGGATTTAGATCTTTAGTTATAGATTCTGCTTGACGAAATTGATTTAATTCATTTGTTCCACTTTTGGAATTGTATATTCCAGAATATATCATACCAGCTCCTCTTCTTTCTTGTTCGTAGTGTTTAGCTAATACAGTAGATGCCTTAACTCCATTTTTAAGATACACCTCGTTGTAATCATCCTTTATTCTGTTTGACTCTACTCCATTTTGAAACGAATAACAATTAAAATAAGGTAGCGTTACTTTTTGAGAATGCGTTTCGTTAACAAAAGTTATTTTTGTTGTTGTTGCTGCTGCTGTAGCTATTTTAACTTTTAACCTAGTCACACCACCATCAGGAGATGTAAAAGCTATAATATCATCAACTGCCACCGCTGTAGGTATCGTACCACTTAAAGTGACAGTTTGATCACTCCAAGATGTTACTGTTAAAGCTGTACCAAAATTAGTTGTTTCGTTTTCAACAGTAGAACCATACTTAGCGAACTGTTCATTTGTTTTAGCATTTAAATTTAAAGGAATAGCTGATGTTGCTTCGTAATATATATCTAAACCAACGTCTTCTTTTGGTTCTGTTTCCCATACTGCTGGATTTTCGGTTACTATTTGATTATCTTCTTCGCTGTAAGGTACTACAAACTCTATTGTAAAAGGAGTTGAACTACTAGCTTTTGTCCAGTTTCCATTAAGGTCAGTTACAGTTGGATTGTAACTATTACCAGCGCCGTCTTTGTTACCAATACCATTACCGTCTTTATCTTCAACAACTAACTTCCATGTCTTACGTTTATTACCACCATCTTTAAAGGAATCAGCACCAAACAGATTCACGCTTTGGAGCTTGGCATCATAGTTATATCTATTTTCTAGTATACTAGTATGCCTAATCGTATAAACTATATCATCTGGATCACTAGTAAATCTAAATTGTGTTCCAGGTGTTTCTAACATCTGAACAACAGAACCCTGGTTAGCGTGCACAGTTCCACCAACATTAAAATCTTCAGGATTATGCGCGGCACTATCAAAAGTATTAACCGTACCTCCAATTCCAGAGAAACTTAAAGCTAACCCTGTACCAGGTCCAGAGACAGATGTTGGATTGTCCATTCCAACCCCTCCGCTTGGCGTTTGCATACCAGCATCAAACACTCCGTGTGTGCCCTCCGCTATGTCTTTATATCCAAAAGCCCCGTTGGTATTAGAGATCTCTTGTACACCGTCAGCGTCTTCATTTGCAGTTATAGCGCTATCAATGAACCATCCGTTACCCCAAGCGCACCACCACGTTGCTACACCTTGTTTTATATTATTACTCCATGGACCACCTCCAGCAAAAGCATTAACAGCAGCATCGTCCGCCGAACCTCTAGGAAATTGACGGTAATCTGCATTGTTTCCTGAGTTTGCCGCTGACATTAACCCAGTAGTCACAGTTCCAACTTGCTCAACGTCATGTGTTTGACCAGCTACAGGAGCTGCACCAATAGCTTCTTCGTAATGAATATAATAACTACTCATAGCGTTTACAACTGCCCAATTATCACTATCACTAGAAAATGATAATATATTTTCTTTTATATTTATGTCGTTTAATATCTTAACAAAAAACTTACCGTCAAATTCAGGTTTGTTTTCAGGAATTTTAGTTAACAACTCTAAAAACACACCTCCAACAATAGTAGCTGTTGTTCCATCTGGAGCAAACTGTACTACATCTCCTCCAAACTTTCCATCTATATTTATTTTTAAATCACCACCAATTATTGGCGTTATACTAGCCACTTTATAATAAGCACTGTAGTTGGCACCACTACCAAATCTTAAGTATAAAAAACCATTATGCATAGCCTCTCTAATACCAACGTCTTGTACTCCACCTACCGTATTTTCCGTGTTTAGAAACTCATTGTTAAAATCCTCAGTGTTACATTGAAAACTATTACTATCTTCAAAAGGAAACCCAGCGGTTGTTTCGTTAATTTTTTTACTGGAAGGCGTGTTGGTTAGTGTACCCAACTCTTTGGTATTTCTTTTTATATATTCAGGGGCTTCATCTTTAATATCTATAACCTTATACTTCATTTCAGTTTCCATAGCTACATTTGTAGTATGTTGTTTTTTAAGTATTAAAACAGTGTTATCAGTCTCCCTATCTGTTTTGTGTATATTTATTTTATTTCTTTCAGAAGAAGGAAAAGATATCCAGACGTTATCATCTTCTGCTTCGTACCAACGATCCATAGCTAAACTATAGTATTCGTTAGAAGTTTGCTTTATAAAAAACTTATATGAGTCAGCCCATTCTGGAGCTGATGATTTCAACCTAGCTGTTATCTTGTTAAATCTTTGCGCTTCAAGTGGGGTTACTTTTATAGTACTGTCAACAGCGTTACCAGTTATTACCGGTGTCTCTCTACCATATTTATCTCTATACACAACTCCTAATTGATATGTTCTTAGCGATTTTACAGATTTACTAGGTGTGAGTTTAGCATCTTGAACGTTGTTAATAAAATCTCCCAACGTAGATTCAATACCAACATCAATAAGAGCCGTATTATTTACGTCGTAATTTTGCACATAGTTACCATATACTAATCTATTAGCAGTTATATCTTGTGCTTTAGCTTTTAACGGAACGTTGTCCCATGGTCTAAGAAGTTGATTTGAAGGTACTGCAGCGTGTATGAGTTCTGATTCTAATTTGTACTCTCCTCTTGCGGAAGAGTAGTTCGCTTTATCTGGCCATTCAGGGTGGTCATTAGTAGGCTTTATAGTCGCAACAGTATATATGTTTGGTGAGTCTTCGTGTTTAAGTAGTATGTCTACTTCTACAACGTCATGTCCTTTAGCAGCGTCCTCTACGATGTAGTCAGTTATTTTTAAAGATCTTAACTGATTTACCATCCCTAAGTTATGACCTTTTTTAGGTGCGTAATCATAATCACCAGGAAGAAACGCTGGTTCAGAGAAAGGTGAAAAAGTAGAATATTCTCCGTCTTTATATTTATATCTATAAGCAAATCTAGGAAACTTAAATTCAAACAAAGGTTTTGTTTTACCTAATTTCGCCAAAAACAACTGCGCGCCTGTTTGAGTCAACCCATTTGCTAAAACTTTATATCCGAAAGGGCCTGTAAAAGGTAACAATCCGTCAGGTACACTAGTTATAACTATTCTAACCTCAGCTAAATCATCAGTGAAAGTTGAGACAGATAAACTTGTATCAGTAGTAAGCAATATAATATCCCCAACTCTAAAATCTACATCAGTATTGAATGTTATAGAAAAAGGTCCGTCTCCAGGTTGTAACAATACTCCACTGTCGGAAAAAGCAAAAGTTATAAAGGCATCTGTGTTATTAACGTTTCCAGCAGTATCAGTTCTTTGTACGCTCGTACTAGACATTTCTAAATGAGGAGGCGTATAAGGTCCTTTTCTTATAGTTGTAATATTCTCTTCTTCTAGCCAAACAGCTTTTTGACCTAACCTATCAGTCATCACTTCTAAACTAAAACCATCTTTTGATGAGACTAATCTAGTGTGAAAGATATCGTTATCTCCACCAAAAGTTAAGTGAGTATTTAAAGTCACAGCGCTAGCAAAACCACCGGTTACCGCGGCGCTGCTAACTCCTTTTAAATAATTACTCCCACCAGTTCCAGCGATACTTCTTTCTATGTTTATTTTCTTTGGTTCAGAGTGGTTATCTGTCCAAAACAACATTCCATCTAAAATATTTATTCCTGTGATTAACCTAGTAGAATTAAAATTAAGAACTCTTTCAGAAGTAAAAGTTACAGTTTGATCGTTATTAGTTATAAATCCATTTGTAAATTGAGGTGAGTCAAATAATATTTTCCAACGATTATTACCTGTATCAAACTGTATGTCTGTAACGTTCCAATCTTGAGATAGATCAATCGACGTAGGTCCTCCTGAACTTTGAATACTCATACCTATCCTAATACCAGTGTTGTTATATGTTTCAATACTAGAAACTTCTGGTGCGTATAAAAACTGGTTAGACGAAGAACTTTGTAATGCAGCTGTTTGTATTTCAACCTTATATATATCTACGACAACATACTTAGTTGTATCATTCTGTACATCGTACTCTAAAATATAATCTTTATACGTAGTGACATTATTAGTTGTTGATTTTTCCCCGGCCACTAACCAATATACTTTATCTGTTTTAGTGTTAGAAATAGATCCAACACAGAAACTACCACTAGGAACATGACTAGTCACGACTGTGTTACCAAGTACAGGTTGAACGGTACCAACGTTAGCTCCCTCAGAAGTGTTTATCTGTATGTTTAACGCATCTCTATATTCTCCAGGTGGAACAAGTCTCTCATCGATATCCTTGTTCATCTTGGATGCAGAGAAGTTTCTCTTTATTTCCGCCATTTAATTAGTGTTTGATCCATTTAGATTTACCTCTCATGATTTGAGCAAGTTCCTCTATTTTGATATTTGATAATCTTAATTTAGCTTTTCTTTGTTCTGCGAATCTTTCTTTCTTCAGCAGTTGTATCATGTTTGGATTGCTATCATTTCTAGCACTTAATAATCCGTATGCCATATATTTATATATTGCTTCTTCAGCAAATTTGTGTATTTTTGTAGCACCTAAATCCAAAGCAGTATTAGCTCCGTTGGTAACTAGTCCATCACTAATATATTTAAGTATTAAAGTTTTACCACTTAAGTTAGAGCTAAAGTGGAATTTACCAACAGTTTCATCTATAAAAAACGATCCATTAGTTTGAGCGTGTTGAGGGTCTATACCGTATCTTTGGCCTATGTTTACGTTATATAGTTCACTATCATAATCATAATCAGTATTCTGATTTTCAGAAGGTGTCTCGTAATTTTCCCAAGTTGTTGAGCTTTCATCTGAGGTTAAATCTGTAGTTGTACCTCCAGTTGTGAAACCTCCAGCATCTCTAACTGTTTCCGTTATATCTCTTGGATTAGATGTTTTAGAAGTAGGATATATAATATGTTCTATACCAGCGTTGTCACTCCAAGATAATTTAACATAGTTAACGTAATCTACTGGCATAACCATAACTAAAGTGGCTGGCACTTCTATTTCCCAGTCCTTAACAGATTTCAAAGTATCGTAACTTAATTCTTGCATTCCTCTTATAGCAAAAAATGTTATATCTTGGTCCATTACTTTTTCACATATTTTACCAGGTCCAACATAAGCAGCTCTAAAAGAATCTATAATTTCTTCCAAACTTATAAACTGATATGATCCATGATCACCACCATCCCCATAATATGCTTGTTCCGCATCTATTAATATACCCATTTATTTATTGTTTTTGTTTTTGTGATTCAGTAGTTTCTTTTTGCGCCGCTATTTGAACTAACCCAGGCTTGTTAATTATAATCCCAGCTAATTCTAATATTTTAAACACTAAACTATCTTCTTCTGAATCATGTAGTGTAAAGTCCGTAGATGTGTTACTATTGTATAACGCTTGCTCGTTTACAACAACATATCCCCAATCTACAGCTGCTGGTTTTGATATTACTTCACATAGAACACTACTACCTGCTACTACAGATGACGGTGAGTAAACAATTATATCTCTGCCATTATTAACATTTTCAGCGTACACAGGATCAGTTCCACCCATATGTCTAACTGAACTTGCCATTCGTAAAATTTCATTCATTTCTACTTTTCGGCAAACTCTATCGTTATAAAATATTTTTCCTGTTTGATAATTTGAAGGGAAGGTGTGTCCATCTGTTACCACCGCCACAGTGGTGAACGGTTTTAATTTTTTTGTTATTAGCTCAGATATATCAGACTCTGTAGTGTGTGGATCTTTAACAGCTCTTGGCTCTAATCTTTCTCTCATGTTTTTATCATAGAAGTAAGATTCGAATATAGACATCTGAGCTTGATTAGCCATCAGATTAAATTCTTGTGGAGTTATATATCCTCTTTGTTCTTTATTAGCTATCGCTAAAACTCTTTGATATACTGTATCTATACTTATCGCCATATATATTTTTATTTTGTATTTGCAATCGCCCCGTAGAGCGACTGCATCTACAAGTGATTATTATTTTAATCGTTTTTCTATTTGAGAATAAATCTCAACACCTTCGTCAGTCTTAAACCAAGCGGCTAAAGCTGAATAAGGATTTTCTTCAAATGGAACTGTCATTAGTTTTCTACCTGTTGATTTCCAACTAAAAGTTCTTTGGTCTTGTGATAACTCTACAATGTAAGCTTCACAAGCTTTTACTGCCATGTTTCTTAAACCTATGTTTTCATCTGTTACTAATTCTAAGAATAGTTTTGGACTCTTCTTAGCAAATAATAGTAAATCTCTTTTAAGTTCCTTAGAACTCATCTTAGACACTTCAGATCCAATCTCAACACGCATAATAGCTTCCATCATATCAATATCTAGATTGTTTGCTGCGTTCATAGCTGCTATTTCAAACTCTAACCAGTCTAAATGATTTTCTGCTCTTGCTACAGGTTTGTCTTCGTAAAACATAACGTCTCTATCTGGATGATACAAAGATAAAAACTTTTGTAAAATTGTTTTTTCTTTTGGAACCATTAACATTCCAGATCTAAAAACTATATGTGACAATCTTTGATCACCTTTCATTTCATCTACAAATGGTGTTCTTTGGTTTTCACAATATTTTATTTCTCTTTCAAATCCTTTTTCTTTATCAAACCAATATAAGTTTGCGGACTTAACGCTTCGGGATAATGGTTTTTTACCACCCTTTAAATAGTACATTCTATCTTTTACTTCCCATGTTTCTTTTGGTTGCTCTACAACCGGTGCAACTTCTTTAGTTGCTGTTTCTTTTTTTGCCATAATATAATATATAATAAAATTAATAAAATAAAAGGCCGAGGCCGAAGCCCCGGTCTTTTAATATAATAAATGCTTATTTCATTAACATGAAATTGTTAGCACCTTGTGTAACTAAACATCTCTCAGACAAGTAGTGTATTTGCATTGCATCTAAAGCAGATGTAGTAGCTCCTACAGAACCAGTAACCCAAGTCTTCATTTTTCTATTGTCAGTTTGCGAAGCTCTATATCTAACGTGTAAAAATGGTCTTTTAAGATTCTTTCCTAAAGATTGGTCATAAACAGTCGATACTCCAGCTGGAACAATAACCCCTCTGATAGCTGCGCTACCTGCGATTTCATTTATTCCACCTCTTGTAGCTTTGTCATTTAAGTATCTCATGTCAGACTTATAGAAGTCATAAGAACCTCTTCTAAATCCAGAGAAACCTAAGTTTAACGCCATATCTTCTTCGTTGTCGAATACTCCGTAAGAAGTCCCTCCAGCTCCGTAAGAATTCATAGAAGCTAACATGTCGTCCATTGCTAACGAAGTAGCTCTGTTTACAAACATCATGTTTTCTTCAATAGCACCTTGCTTATCAAACTCAGCTAAGATAGCATCAAATTCAGCTAAATCAGTCGCAGCGTTAACACCAGTAACACCAGAAGTAACATTACCTCTTGATTCGATAGCAGCGAATAAACCTTCAGTACCAGCACCGTTTAACCCAGCGTCAGCAGCACCTCTAATTTGACCGTCAGCACCAAAACCAATAATAGAAGCAGCTAGTGTTTTTTCAGCTTCCAACATACTCATCTCTAAGTAATCAGTAAATCTAGCTCTAGTATCACCTTCAGCTTTTAAGTACCATAAGTAACCATTTTGACCTTCTTCACCTGAAACTTCAACCCAACCAACTTGAGAAGCATCAGATCCAGAGATCTCGTAGTAATCTTTCATGATAATTGGCTTGTTGCTGTAAGACTTGAAAGTTGGCGTTAATGCCGTTCTTTTGTCAGCAGCGTTCGCACCAGTAATATCAGAGTAAGATTGTCCCTTACCGTACTCAGAACCTATAACTAATATTCTTGATCCACTAGCTGTTGTAGCGTGACCAGCTAAAGTAGCTTTATCGTAAGGCTCAACTGATATAACAGCCGAAGCTGGAGTTTCTACTACTAAACATTTTGTAACGATACCAGCGGTAGCGATAAGCACGATATCATTAACTCTAACACCGTGAGATGCTACAGCGAAACCATTTTCACCGTCAGCAGAACCATCGATATCAGTTACAACTGTAAACGTACCGTTAGTATCACCAGCCGTAGCTACTGTACCTACGTATGAAATATGCAATCTTGACTGCTCAGACCAAACTACTTGGTCAGCCGTCATAGACTCTTCAGCTCCAACTTGTGATAAGAAACCTGAAATAGTTCTCGGTCCGAAAACTTCAGCTTCTTTCTCCATTAGATCTGGTAAATATTGTTGCTCCCAACCTGTCGAACCTCCTGCGAAGTCGATATAATTAGTAGCTAGTGTTTGTTGTTGTGGTGAAGGCACCTTGTTCAACAAACTTCCGGGTGTAATTGCCATAATTTTTAATTTTTAAATTTGTTATTTTTTCTTTTTAATTTTAAATTTGAAATCATCAGTATTCTCACCAAGCACTTTAAACTTCATTCCACCGCTATCAATAACCTCTCCATGTGACTGTCGAGGATCCATATCAATGTTTTTAGATTTAGCCACACTATCTTTCAATGCGTCAGCTTTACCTTGTTCGTAAAAGTGATTAGCAATAGCATCAGAATTCATAGCAGTATACAAAGCCTTGTGGTAACCCCTAGCATCTTCCATTTGATTATCTTTATTCAAGAACTTCTTGACAAAGTTATTAATGTCGCTTTGAGTTTCTTTTACGTTATCAGCATTCTTTACGTTAAACCTATATCTCTTGTCCCCGACTTCATATTCAAAACCTTTGAATTTATCGTTAAACACGTTTTCAGTTTTATTTAAAAATGTTGATTTAGCTTGTTTCTGTACTTTCTGATTTACCTCTGATTCCTTGTTGTATCTGTTGAAGAACTCAATTGCGCTCTGTTGCTCACTCGTGAGCTTTGAACCCATTTTGATATCTTCATAGTATTTGGATTTTACACTTTCCAAGTGTAGCTTTGCTTCGGCAACTTGCTCCTTCATCGCTAATTTTTTTCTTCTAACATCTTTTTCCTCGTCCATCTCCTCATCAAAAGAGAATTTATCTTCCATGATAAAATCTACTTCGTCAGATTCTAAATGAGGTTTAGTTGTTTTATAATATTCTTTTAGTAAAGTGTGGTTATCCATTTCAGAGTAATCCTTATTTAACTTTACGTAATCGTTTAAATCACCACCCGTATCTTCCATGAAGTTCATTAACTTTTGAACGTTCTCAGGAAGTTCAACTCCAGTTTCCATAGACTTAACAACTTCTTTTTCTACGATTTCTGCTACTTCTTCAACTTCGTTAGTTACCTCTTCAATTACAGGGGTTTCTTCTGTTGGTTGCTCAGGAACTTTAATCTCTTCTGGAGCCTCTACTTTTTCAACTGGATTAGTTAGATCTACCTTAATTATTTCTTCAGCTTTTTCTTTAAGTTCGTTAAGATCTACCTTTACTACCTCAGGTGTTTCTTCAAACTTTTTCTTTTTAGGTTTTTTAACTTTTAACTTTTCTACAGTTTCATCTACTGTTGGTTGCTCAGGAGTCTTTTCGACTACCTCTTCATTTTTGTTTTCTTCCATAATATAATATAATAATAATTAATAATTTGTTTGTTTATTTAGGTTCAAACGCACCTAATCTCATTCCTCCACCTATAACGTCGTTTCCAGCGGATTCAAATGGTTTTTCTTTTACTTGTTCTCTTTCCTTCATTAGATCTTTCTGTTGCTCTCCACCCATTTGTTGTCTACGATCTTGTCTATTTTCTCTAGTGTTATCTTTTTCTCTATTAGACTCGATGTCCATGTTTTTAAGTTTCATGTTTATTTCAAACTCGTGATCCATTAAAGATCTTTTAACCTCAGCTTCAATTTGTAGTGTTTGCTGTTTCATTTTCGCTTTAGCTTGTTCTATCTGTATTTCACTTTGAACTAATGCTTGTTGTTTTTGCATTTCAGCTTGAGCAGCTGCTTGTTGTTGTTGAGCATTTGCATCTGCTTGAGCCTTCATGTTTTCTTGAGCCATTTGCTGATCTTTCTGCTGTTTCTTTTTTCTTCTAAGTTTCAACAGTTGATTAGCTAACTTAACATTTTTAATTTCTCTTAAATCTATAGCATCTTCTAAATCTATAGTTTGTTGCGATAAGGCTACTTGTATATTGTTTTCTAATAATCCTTTTTGCTCTTCATCTGGTTCTAAATCTAAAAATATACCGAAATCATATAAATGTAATTCAGCCATCTCCTCTAATGTAGCGACGTTGTGTGCTCCTATAGCTTGGATAAAAGCTTCCTTTGTTGGAGAGTACTCTATAATATCAGATATTCTTAAAGACAAAGCTTCACATACTTCTGCTGATAAAAATAGTCCAGCATTTAATATATGTCTTGTAGCTGTGTTTGAATTAGCGGCCGCCATCTTTTGTACTCCAACTAAAGATCTTTCATCTGGAGTACTACCATCTCTAGCTTCGTTTAATCCGGTTGTATCTCTAATCATCTGTAAATAATAATTATATGTCCCAATTAAACTCTGCATTTTTTGTCCGCCACTACTAGGTATCTCTTGAATAGGAATTTTACCAGGGTTTTGATCTCCATCAGAAGTAAAACTTCTACCAATAATACTACCCGTCTGGAAGAACATATTTAGTGCTTCTTGTGGATTGTAATTAGTTCCGTTACCTAAATCAACCTCAGCTAATCCATCAGCATCTAAATAGATTCCATCAGGAACCATTCTAGACATTACTTGTTGTAATTTTAAATGTGTAAGTTGTATCATATCAGCAAAACCTGTTATTCTACTTACTAGCGATTCTATTTTACCGTTATACATTCTAGGTGCAACTATAGAGTAGTTCATTTTAACTTTAGTGAAATCGCTTTTTTCACGCATCATATTCCTAGCTTTCTCCCACTTCAAAAGTTTGTCAGTTCCTAGCAACAATGCTCCTTCGTATAAACACTCTATTTTTCTATCTAATTTTCCAAATCCACCCTCTTTGTTTTCCGGTGGATTAAAAGTATCGTTTTTTTCTATTGCCTTCTCTCCTCCAGTTCCAGTTTCTTTCATTTTATAAACCTCACTCATGAAGCTTTTGTAATTGAAATAAAGAACTGTTACTTTGTTTTTATCTCGATCGTAAGGTTTTTGTCTACCAGCTCTAGTTCTTCCCTTATAGTTGTTTTTATCAATATCCTCTAAATCCTCTTCTGTTAAATCCGGAAATTGTTTTATCAATTCGTTAATAGGGATTTCTTTTACTTCACCCACGTAATACACGTCTTCAAAATAAGGTGATTCAGTGTAAGAGTATATTAAGTTTGCTGGATCAACGTAATCTATAGTTACTCCTTCTGATTTATTAAAAGAAGTTTTTGTTGCAGCTATACCTAACACTGTTAAATCGTAATATAATCTTTTCTTTGTTAAGTCGTATCTATTACCTCTAAGTAAAACATCTATAGCTTGTTCTTCTGCTATTTCAACAGCTTGCTTATAGTTTAGCTGCATGTGTAAGGCTAGTTCGTCTTCGTTTTCAGGGAGGTCTTCTTTTTTGTTTTCGTAAAGATCCATGTTCATAAGGTTTTGAGCCATATCATTGAACTCAGCTGTGTCCATGTCTTTTTGTATAGACTCCATATACTTAGTTCTCTTTTCAACTCCAAATGGATCTTGAGAATAAGCATTGACTTTAAATAGTCTTTCGGTCATACCGTTAACAACAATATCAACAAACTTAGGTATAATAGGAACTGGTTTCCAATCTAAGTTTAAATAACTTAAGTCACCATTTATAGATAACTCATCTTTATATTTTTGTGTACCTTGTTCTCCTCTAGCGTATAAACGTAGTTTGTGAAAGTTGTTAGTATCTGTTAAATACCTATTGTTATTATATCCAGAATCATTAAACCATTCGTTTTCTATGGCTTGAGCTACTTTTAAACCATATTCTTCGCTTAGTTTCTCTTGATCACTAACTATTTGACTTGGGAAGTTTGCGTTTCTTCTCATATTATTCTTTAATTAATCTTGATGTGTTACCTTTGTTTTGATAACGTCCTACATTTAAACTTATAGACTGTTTTTCAATTTTTGCATTTGGAGCATATAAATTTCTATTGCATGCCATTATAGCTAAACCAGAACTTATAGATGCATCAAATTTTGTTCTTTTTGTAATATCGAATTTAGCCCAATCATTAAGCGTTCTATTAAAATACATCGTTCCCCAACTTTGATTTCCTAAATCCCCAACGTATTGTTGTATGTACATCTCTATAGCAGCCGCGTGAGCCTGCTTTATATCTTCACTTGAATTTGGTATACCTCCAATTTCTTTCTCTGTTACAGATAATTTATTCCATGTTTTATCTGGTCTATTCATACTAAACCCTCTATAACCACGTCTTCTAAAGTGGTATAATAACCTAGGCTTATTATTCTCACATAGTATTGGCATTCCGTAAAACACACAAGCCATTAAAACGTCTTCAAAAAATATCTCTGCTGTTTGTGGTCTAGCTACGTACTCTAAAAAGAAATGATTTGGTGGAGCGTCCTCCATTGAGAATTTTGTTAATCCGTGTAATGCTCCATTTGATCCTCTTCTATCTACAGTTCCTGATATATCGTAACTATCACAACCAAAAGCTCCCATGTGTTCGTTAGCGGGATATTTAATACCGTTTTTTAATATTATTTTATTTTGCATATGTTGAGGTGGAACCCAACTTACTTTAAACCTACCTTTTGGATCTGGATAGAATATAACTTGTGTATCTTTAATTCCGTTAACCCATTGGAAATTACCAGTGTTAATACTAACTCCTCTTCCATCGTTGTAATCTATCTGGTCATATATTCTAACTAAGTTAAATATACTGTTTCTAGTTTCATCTCTAAAGGCATGCTCTGTGGTTCTTGGGAACTGTCTATAAAACTCATTCAAACCATCTTGATCTTGTTTTAACCCATCAGCTTCGTTTTCCCAATGCTCTATTATACCTATATCTATTAGTTCGCCATCTGGTCCGAACACATCATTATCTGGATTATCAAAAACTGGATATCCGTGTTCGTCAATAAAGCCTTCGTAGTTCCATTCCATTGGGATAAACAAAGAATATAAACCAGATTTTGTTTGTCCATTACGGTTTCGTTCTGTAACATCTGAATCATTATATAGTTTTTTAAAATTACCCCCTCCCTTGTCTAAGGAGTTTGAAGTAGAGCCCATCATACATTTCCCTATTATTCTACTACCTAACCTTAAACAAGTTTTTGTAACCCTCCAGTTGTTTAATATATTATCTGGTCTTTCCCACTTACCACTTTCATCATGAACTAATAAGTTTAGTTTTTCCCCATCATAACTATTGTCTCCTGTATTCTTCCAATCAATAGTAGTATCTAATCCCTTAATATCTTCTAGTTGTTCGTTCTCTGTGATTTTTTTTCTCGTGAACTTACTAGCCGGTACTCTATACGCTAATTCAGACTTGGGTCTATCCATACCATCTTGTATAGGTTTAAAAAAGAACGGATAGTTAATTGATATAGGAACAACTTTGTCTGTAAACATTTTCTTTGCATCTGCACCTGATTTAGATAGTATACCATATCTACTATCACTTGATATAGTAGCTAAATTAACTGTTTCTGCTGATGACATAAAAGAAAATCCTGATCTACGGTTTTTAAGGTAACACATTCCGTAACATCTTTTATCTGCCTTACAAGCTTCCCAAAATATAAAGAACAATCTATTTGCTTCTCTAAAGTCTGGAGCCCCAACGTCAATTTTACTCCATTGTAAATACATATAGTGCGTACCAGTTATCCAGGTTGGTTTACCATTATTCACAAACCAGAAACCCTCCTCTCGTCGTTTAAATTCTTCGTCTATGTAATCGTACCATTTTTCTTTATTAT
>Ga0208134_1000204_pt1 | contig 37703 bp, 61 predicted proteins | sample VirMetDEL_Mar_31_FD_184515 | JGI IMG/M metagenome (GOLD analysis project Ga0208134, IMG submission 184515) | Aqueous microbial communities from the Delaware River and Bay under freshwater to marine salinity gradient to study organic matter... | ecosystem: Environmental > Aquatic > Marine >...
ACGCATTACAAATTCAAATTGATGGTGTTATTCAGAGTGGAAATTATACTTGCTCAGGCAGTCAAGTAACCTTTGATTTTACTCCTAGTGGTAGTTCAGTATGTAATGGTATTAGACATTTTGGGGTTGGATTATTAACAACAGTTTCAGATGGTGCAGTTACCGAAGCTAAAATTGGTAGTGGTGCAGTTACTTCTAGTAAAATTGCTAGTGGTGTTATTCTTTCAAGATCTAATGCAAACCCATTAATTATAAATGGGTCAATGGATATATCGCAACGATATGGAACAACAGCTACGACTATTACAGAAGGTTATTCATTAGATAGATGGGAATTTGTAGAAGATACTGATGGCTCTGCAACAGTAGGACAAACTGCAACTGTACCAACTGGTAAAGGTTTTGCTAAATCATTAGATGTGCAAGTAACAGGAACAGACAGTTCTATTTCCGCTTCACAAGATGTACGAATAGTTCAAAAATTTGAAGGTCAAGATTTACAAGTTTTAAAATATGGAACAAGTGATGCAGAAAAAGTAACTCTTTCTTTTCATGTAAAGTCATCAACAACAGGCACATATTCTGCAACTTTGCGTCATACTAATACAAGTGGCACAGCTTATGTCAATTCTTTAACTTTTTCTATTAGCTCTGCTAATACATGGGAACAAAAGGTTTTAGTATTTAATGGCAATACAGCACAAGATATTAGAAACACAAATACAGAAGGGTTACGCTTAGAAATATATTTAGCTGTTGGAAGTAACTTTACAAGTGGTGGAGGTGCTAATGCTAATTCTTGGACAACAGGTAATACAAATAGAGCAAGTGCAAGTAATGTTAATTTAATGACAAGCACAGATAATGATTTTTTCTTAACAGGTGTTCAAATGGAAGTAGGCGAATATACTTCTTCTACTATACCACCTTTTCAACATGAAAGTTATGGAGATAATTTACAAAGATGTATGAGATATTATCAAAACTCTTATAAGTTAGGAAATAATCTTACAAGCACAACTGGAGTTAATGCAGTTATAGTTACAAGTTGGAATGATGGTAATTGTCCATTTCCAAATATGTTTCCTATTCCTATGAGAGATGCACCAACAGTAACTTTAAGACCAAGAGGTAGTACAACAACAGGTCAAATTAACAGTAATGGAACAGATAGAAGTGCCACAGCAACAGATGTTTCAGAAAAAGGAGTTTCATACCTTACAGTTACGAGTGGTACTGCATTAACATATTCTGGTTTTACTTTTGAATTGGAGACAGAGTTATGAGTAATATAATACAAAGTGTTAAAAAATTTAATGACCCATACGAGAACAAATTAAATGGTTATATTTTAACTACAACAGACGGCATTATAAAAAATGTACCCCTTTCTGAAGGAAACACAGACTATCAAGAAATTCAAGAATGGGTAGCAGATGGTAATACAATACAGGAGGCTGATTAATGGCACAGACATTTTTAAATTTAGCACAAGGTGTTACAGGAACTTTGCCTACAAGTAATTATACAAGTGGTATTACTATGGCTGACCAGTATAGATTATCTTCCGACATATCTAATTCAAATGGAGATATTACCTCTAATTTAGAAAGAGTAGATGATGCAACATTTTCTCCAATCGGAACAGGAATGACAGAGAGTTCTGGTATATTTACATTCCCATCAACAGGAATATACATGATTACTTCTATTGTATTTTTTGACAATATTTCAAGTGATGCAGATGCACATTTAGTTACTAATGTTTCTAGTGATGGTAGTAATTTTGACCAAATAATGATGAATAGTGGTGGTAATTCCTCAGGTAGTAGAATGAAATTTACAACTTCTATGCAATCTTTTGTAGATGTTACTAACACATCAAATTTCAAAGTAAAATTTACTACAGAAGATTTAAGTAATTGCACTATAAATGGCTCTTCATCAAAAAACCAAACAGCATTTACTTTTATTCGTTTAGGTGACACATGATTAATCCTTGTTGCGAAGATGGAAATTGTGTTTGTGGTAAATGAAAACATTATTTATTTTACTTACAGCAATAACTTTTGTTGCTGTTTCAACTGATATTAAAAGTGCAGACACCAACACAGTTTCATCAACAGTAGTTACTAACAATACACCTCCAACAGCTAATGCTCCTAGTGTTGTAGTTAATAATTCTGATATTTGTAAAACTGCAACAAGTGGAGCAGTACAAACTCAAATACTAGGAATAGCATCTGGCATTACTATTACAGATGAAAACTGTGAGAGAATTAAACTTGCTCGTAGTTTGTATTCAATGGGTATGAAAGTTGCATCTATAAGTTTGCTATGTAATGACGAATATCGTGTTTTTGACAGTATGTTTATGGCAGGAACATATTGCCCTATAAATGGATTAATTGGTAATGAAGCTAAAGAAGAATGGTTAAAACCAGAAAATAGAAACCTAATACCTCAAGGTAGTTTTTTATTAAACAAAGAAGTAATTAAACCGAAGGAACAAACAAAAAGTGATGAAGAATTTGCGAAGTTTATATTTATGGCTATGGCTATGTATATCGGTTTCCCTATCCTTTTCTAGTCATGCTGTTGATTGTTCAACAGATACAATCGGTTTATGTTCGCCAACAGTAGAAGAAATAATAGACGAAGTTATTACAGAAACAACGGAACATGGTGCTGATGGTATCACAATAACGACTACTACAGAAACAACAACTACAACAACCACAGTAACAAACGAGGACTCACTTGACTTGTTAGATGGTAATAATGACTACGTTACGACTTCAAAAGAAGGCGATATGGACTACGATTGGGGTGGAATTGGTAGTGCATCTATGCCAACAGGCACATATTGTAATGAATTAGGAACGGATAGATGTGCTGAAATAACTGATCCTAATTTAACAACATTTGTTCAAACAGTTAATATATCTAAACTTAATATAGAGTATGGTGGTAGAACTAACTATACAATAAAAGTAGATAAACAAGACAGCCAAGACTCTATCTATATGAAAATTATAGGTCAAGATGGTAACACTAATGTTTTTAGTGGCACAGATGTTTTATCAGCAAGTGGTGTAGCAAGTGGGTATCAAGCCTATGAAGGTGGATTTGATTTTTCTGGTAGTCTTACAACAATTATTATTGAAGTAGGTGGAAGAGATATAAACCTTGCTGTCGGAGTTTTATTTGATGATGTTACTGTTAATGTTCTTTACAATGTAATTAACACAATAATAACACAGTCTATCACTTCGGTAGAAATGTTTATTGCGTTAAATATAGATACACCAGAGGACATAATAGATGTTGTTGAAGATGTCTTTGAGTCTAATGATGCAATAGATACTGATGAAGGTTTTATTTTAGAGCCAATAGAAATTGATGAGCCTACTTATGAAACTGTTGAATTAGAAATAGAAGAAATAGAAATTGCTGAAATAGAAATTGAAGTTGAAATAGAAGCAGAGATTGAAGCAGAAATAGAAACTATAGAAGAGCCTGTTGAAGAAACTATTGAAGAAGCTGTTGAAGAAGTAGAAGAACAACCTGTAGAAGAAACAACAGAAGAAACAAAAGAAGTAGCAGAAGTTAAAGAAGAACAAAAAGAAGAGCCTAAACCAGAGCCTAAAGAAGTTAAGAAAGAAAGCTCTAAAGAAAAAGCTGTCAAAAAAATTATGAAAAAGATTGATGACAAGCAACGATATGACTCTACTAATCAAATGAAAACATTAATTGTAATGCAAGTATTAGGTAATACTAAAAGTTTCTTTGACTCACAAAAACAAATTAACGACAGAGTAGGATTTTTTACTAATGCAACACTGCCAGATAGTGTCATTAGCGATAACGATATAGCAAGTTATTTTTTATTTGCAGGAAGTGATGGATTAATGAATGATATGATAGATAGCCAATGGCAGACGGATTTGGATTAGCAATGGCAGAATTAGAATTTGCAGGTGCTAAGTTTCGTGGTGGAAAAATATTTGTTATTCTCACAGCCTTAACTACTCTTGGTGGTGGTCTATGGGGTGGCTTTGAATTTTACAAAGATTACCTAGACATGAAAGATCAAATACAAAACTACACAGCACCAGACCTTAGTGGTTTTGATAAACGATTAGATTTAATTCAACAAGAAACAGAAATGATTACGCAAGAAATGAGTATGATTATTCAAGAAGTACAGCTTGTTTCTGATGTAGCTAACGAATTAAAAAATGATCTTAGACAAGATGTAAGACGCATTGAAAAGATTGTTAATGATGTAGAACAACAAGTTAAAGAAGATAGCAGAGAAAACGCAAGAGATTTAAAAGAAGCTATAACTAATATAAAAGATGACATGAAAGCATTAGAAGAAAAAACAGATAAACAAATTAAAAAGGCTTTAGATAATCCATTATCTAAAATGTAATTATGTTTAAAATATTTGCCATGATTTGTATGCTTAATGTAGGAGAGTTAGATCAAACACTTTGTTTCAAGAGTGAAGTACCTTTAAACTTTAATGATAATATAGAATGTAATTTAGCAAAAAACAACTTAGCTAATTATCTTGATGCTGATTTAAAAGAAAGAAAATTAACAGTCATATTTCAATGTGGCTCACATATAGGTAATACAAATGTCTGATTGGGAAAAAGAAATTGCAGAATTAAAAACTGATGTCAAATATATAAGAGAAGACGTTAATATCATGCAGAAACAAATTCGTGATATTAATAAAGTATCTAATATGGGTATCGGAGGATTAAAAGTAGCTTTGTTCATCGGAGGTATTTTAGGAGCAATCTATACGTTCTTTAGATTGATAGAATAAATGAAAATATTGTGTATTTCAGATACACATTATCCTTACGCACATCCAGATCATTTAGAATTTTTAAAGGCTATAAAGTCTAAATATAAATTTGGAGCAAAGGATAAATATGTGCATCTAGGCGATGAGTGTGATTACTCTGCATTGAGCTTTCACGACTCTGACCCAGACTTACCAAACAGTACCAAAGAATTAGATTTAGCAAAAGAAGATATACATAAATTAGAAAAAGTATTTCCTAAACTAGATTTGTTAAATTCTAATCATGGTTCAATGGTTTATCGTAAACGTAAGTTTCATGGTTTTCCGCAACAAGTTTTAAAAGATTATGCGGATATACTAGAAGTAAATAAAAAAAATTGGAAGTGGCATGATAGTCTTATTATTAAAGATAAGTTTGGTAGTTATTACTTTACCCATAATATGAACGCTGATTGTTTAAAGTCAGCACAGGCACTTAATTATGAGGGATATGTGCAATCACATTATCATTCTCGTTTTGAGTGTAAGTTTTTTAGTAGCCCAGAATCTCTTCGGTGGGGAGCTACAATAGGATGTTTAATAGACAAAGACTCTCTGGCTTTTGCGTATTCTCGAGTTAACATTAAAAGACCTGTTCTTGGTTGCATGGTTATCATTGATGGTGTTCCACATTTAGAACCCATGATACTTCGCAAGGGTAACAGGTGGGTAGGTAAACTATGAAAACAAAAGACCCATTAGTACAACGAGTATTAGATAGAATGGCAGACAGATCGGAGTCTGGTATTAAAAAGTTTGGTGTAACAATGGAAGATGCTGAACAAAGTTTAGAACATTGGATAACAAACACGCAAGAAGAGTTAGCCGATAGTATTTTGTATCTCGAAAAACTTAAAGAAGAAATTAGGAAAAAAGAAACGTTATGGAATTTGAAACATTGCGAGAAGAAATAAAAGAACATGAAGGATATAGGAATAAAGTTTACAAAGATACTTTGGGAAAACGTACCATTGGATATGGTCATTTGTGTAGAGATGATGAAAAATGGGAAGACGATAAACAATACGATCATCGACACTTGGAAAAAACTTTTGAATATGATTTTTCTATTGCCTATCGTGGTGCTATGTCTTTGCACGATAATTTTGCAGAGTTGCCTAAACCTATTCAAGAAGTTTTTATAGAAGCGTGCTTTGTTATTGGCACAACAGGCTTTAGCAAATTTAAAAAGACATTAGAATTAATTAACAACAAACAATATACCGAAGCATCCGAAGAAATTAAAAATTCAAAGTGGTATCGTCAAGTGCCGCAAAGAGTAGAAATGCTTAGTAAGAAATTACAAGATGTTTAAAACAATATTCATCTTGTTGTTTGCAACGTTAGTCACAATACAATTAGCGAATTTATTTATTTATTACGAACAAGTAGGTGGAAACATATGTTAAATTTATTAATAAAACCATTGTTAGGAGTAGCAGGCGAAGTTGTTAAGGGTGTTGTAGATACACGCAAAGCAAAAGCTGAACAAAAAGTTACAGAAATAAAAGCTAAAACTTCTTTAATGGAAAAACAGATTAAAGGAGAAGTTGATTGGGATTTAGAGGCAATTAAAAATACGCAAGATTCATGGAAAGATGAATGGTTAGTTTTGCTTTTTAGCATCCCATTAATTTTGTCATTCTGTGGAGACTGGGGCAGAGATATTGTTTACAATGGTTTTCAAGCATTAAGTCAAGCACCAGATTGGTACAAATATACTTTAGGTGTAATTGTATCAGCATCATTTGGTATCAAAGGTGCAACTAAATTTTTCAAAAAATAGGAGGTAATATGAAATTATTACAAGACTTATGGAGTCACTTAAAAGAGTGGTCTGATTGGTCAATGAAAGATTGGATTAAAGCAGGAATTGTTGCGATAATCGTAATCGTAGTGATTGGTGCTATTTAATTAATGGCAGATCCAAGATTAAAAAGAGCAGGAGTAAGTAATTTTAATAAACCTAAAAGAACTCCATCGCATCCTAAAAAATCTCACATTGTTGTTGCCAAAGAGGGTAGTAAAATAAAAACTATCCGCTTTGGTCAGCAAGGTGTGTCTGGAGACAAAAAAAATACGCCAAGAAGAAAATCTTTTATGGCTAGACATCGTAAAAATATTAACAAAGGTAAAATGTCTGCGGCTTATTGGTCTGCACGTACAAAATGGTAGGGGTATATGTCACTATATAGAAATATAAATAAACGTAAAAAAGCAGGAAAAAGTAGAAGTAAGAAGAACAGTACAATTAGCCCAGAGGCTTACGCTAATATGAAAGCAGGATTTCCAAAAAAGAAAAAGAAAAAGAGTAAAAAGAAAAAGTAGTGAGGTCTATTAGAGAAGACATCATTTCTTGGTCAAAAGACTTTTTAGAAATACCTAATAAACATTTAAACAATTTCCCTGTTTGCCCTTACGCAAAAAAAACAAGGCTAGACAATCACATAAACATAATAGAACACCACGACTCTAACACATACCTTGAGGCTATCACAAAAGAAGCTAATAAATTTACAGGTAAAATTTCAATCGTTGCTTGTTCTGATTTATCCATAACTGCTGATGAACTAGCCGACTATATTCATGCACTTAACTATGTGTATGTGCCAAAAGACGTTTACTTAATGGCATCACACCCAGAAGATTTTGATGAAGAAATAGATTTCTTACAAGATACAACATGGGAAAGTCATAATGATTTTATGATGGTGTTAATACAGCCATTTGATGAACTCGAAGAGGCAAGTAAGTCACTAAAAAAAATTGGCTATTACAATAATTGGGATGATGATTATTTTAATGGCACAGTAAAACAAAGGCAATACTATAAACATTTGAGGAAACATGAAGATAGTTAAAGTTACTTGGTTGGACACTAATGAGAACTCTGTGGGGTCTTGGATAGAAAAAACAGACCTAGATAACTCTAAATGTTGCTCTATTGATTCACTAGGTTGGTTATATAAGGAGACAGATGACCTTGTTGTTATCCTAGCTGATAAAGATACTCACGATGAAGATGATCTATTTGGTAGATCGCAAGTCATACCCAAAGGAGTAATTAAAAAAATAGATTACTTAGGGTAATGGCGAGAGTGAAGGGACTCGAACCCTCGACCTTCTGCGTGACAGGCAGACGTTCTAACCAACTGAACTACACCCCCTCGCCAAAAACCCCAATATACAAAACTAATAATTTTATCAACCCCCTGTACAGCTATTGTACGGATTATCTGTCTATAGCTGTCCAAGTATGCCATTAAAACGTAAGTTTTGTCTTTGTTTTGCATCGTCTGTCATACCTATATCAGCCCTGTCACGGCTTGTCCATACCTTTTTTACCCCTAGTTTTCTGCGATAAAATTTTCTGTGTACGAAACTGTACGAATTAAGGTAGCAAATTTATTTTCTTCGCTGTCTCTTCTGGTATTGTACTTCCATAGACACTAATCATATCTCTCGTTTTCCAACCCCCCAAATCCATTAATTCACTATCATTCGTATCAGCATAACTAATTAAGTTAGTTGTCCAAGTATGCCTTCCTTCTCTTCTTTTCTTTTTATGGCTTATACCTGCATCATCTAACATTTTATTCCAACGATTAGATAATCCCCAATCTGATTTTTTTCTTTGATCTAAATTTTTCCAAGGAAACAACATATCTTCCCTATCATTAATTCTTACAAGCCATTCTCGTAGAGTAGGGTGTATTGATACTTCTCTTCCTTCTTGCTGTTTATTTTGCCATAAAAAAATAACATTATTTTCTAAATCTATTTGTGGTTTATTATTTTTATAATTTGTACCTTTCCAAGATACATTTAAGGCTTCTTGTAATCTAGCTCCTGTATAAAGAATAAAAACAAGCAATAATTTTATTTCATAATCAAGACAGGTTTTTAAACATCTTTTTACTTCTTCTAATGTAAAGTAATACTTAGGTCTATTAGCGTTAGATAAAGTAGGAAAGTGTTTTATACGAAGATAATTGCACCAATTATTATCTGACGCATAGTGCATTATCTTTGATACAGCATTAATGAAATTACGATTAACTGTGGCGTGTTTAGATGATATTTCTATTTGTGTATCTCTATCTTGTTCGTTAAAACGTAAATCAGCATACTGTTTAATATTTTGATAACACTCCATAGCTTTCTGACCAATAATTTTATTATTGATCTTGGATAAGGGAAACGAACCTAAATATACAACTGATCTTTGTAAGTTTCTTTTATCTTGTTTACTTGGTTTTTCATGGGGGTCAGATAATAATTCTTCATGTGCGTCTTTGTACTTTCGTATTTTATAACTACCATGTATTCTTTTATAATCTTCCTTCCAATCCTCACAAAACTTTTCTTCGAATCTAGGTGTAATTTTTTTAGTATTTAATAAATCAGTTTTTGTCCAATTAACTTCAACTGTACTTCCTTCATATAGAAAAGAACCTCTTATATAGAGGTATCTACTGTTTTCTCTTGATTTAAGTCTAAGCATAGTTCCATAACCTTTCCCACATCTTCTTTAGTGAAGATTTGTGTACTCATTCTGAAACGATGCAATGCCTTTTCTTGAGGATTTTCTTTTCTCAATTTGGCTAATAACCTTCTACAACTTCTTTCACTAAATTTCAAATCTTTTGCTAATTCTTTTACTGTAATTACTTCTACCATTAGTATTTCCCCATTATTATATCTTGATTTTCTTCTTCATTTTTTGCATCTTCACTAATCTTTCTCCTAAATTCGTCTAGTTCTTTACGTTCTTCTTCCGTAGTAATACGTTTAGGATGAAATAAAGCGGAGTTCTCTGGTAATCTTTTCTTTGCTAGTTTCTCTTCTATTTCTTTATATTTCTCTTCATCTTTGCGTTGGTGTCCTAAATACAGCATATTACATAATTCATTCGTAGCTAATAAAACATCTTGATAGTCTATAAAAACAACACACCATTGAATAATTTTACGATCATCGTGCAAAACACTAACTCTTTTATTAAAGTGATGTACTGTGTTATTATAGGCTTTTGAAAGGTACTCTTCCATTTTAGGTTTACCCAATATTCTAATACTTCCGTCTCCAAATTCTAATTCCCACAACGGTTTTTCAAATAAACCAGACTTAGGATTATTACCGCCTTCTTCTAATTGTGTTAACTTGCTTATTTCTTTACTCACTTATGATCTCCATTTCGCTAATAGGTATTACCCTTAACGCTGTATTATTCTTAGCGATCATACTTTGACACTTCATGGCATTTTCTTTTGATATTTTATAAGTGTGGGGATAGCGTTTATTTCCGTACTTATCTTTATCTAGTATTTCTACTAATACCCCTTTGTCCGTAAAATTTTTTTCAGCAATTCCAACACTACCACCATTTTTCCACATAGCAGATTTTATAATTACTTTGTTCATGTTTGATACCTACTCATTTTCATTTCATGTCGCTTATTTACTTCGTCTGTTTGTTCTAAATCATCTAGCTTTTGTTTAGTGATGTAACGAACCTGTGAAATTAAAAACTTCTTATGTATGTCTTGTTTGGTTGTTGTATGTTCAATAAATTCTTTTTGATTTGCTATTAGTTCTTTTGCTGTAGTTGTATTATGTCCATTGTTTTTTAGCTCTTCAAAAATTTTACTTTTTAACGTAGCTTCTGTGTCTTTTAATGAATCAAAAGCTGTCTTGTTTTCAGCCCAATCTTCTCCAAGCTTTAATGTTTCATTCATCATAGCAACAGGGTCAAACCTATTTCTTCTTTTAAAATATTCATCACTCATAAATATTCACTCTCCAATTTATCTGCTATATTTCTAAGATTGATAACTCTGGCTTTAATGTTGTATTCTTTATTAGAATGACATTTATCGTGACAGCTTCGGCAGAGACAAATGAGATTTTCAATGTAATCTTTGCACTTACTCCCACCTAAAGATTTTGCAGATAGGTGGTGTACGTCAGCACCCCAATCGCCACACATTGCACATTGTTCAGTTTGTGCTAGTGTTAATTCATCCCACCAAAATTGTCTGTATACGTCTATATGTTTTTTCATTTTAATTTAGTGGGAGGGAATCCTATAAAAAACCCTCCCTATTACTCACACTTTAAAAAAGATAAAAAATTAATTTGTTTTATTGTTATAATCCAAAAAAACTTATCATCCTTTCCTTTGTTCCTTTTTGAATAACTGTCAGATAAGCGAACAATCTCTCTCCAACTAGCTTTTCTGCAACAACGCAGAAAACTGAATAACAATTATTGCAGTTAATTTTGCAACCTCATGCCGCAAAAACTTTTTAAAATGGTATGTCTTCAAGTTTCTCTTCTTTAGTTACTGATTGTGTATCTGACTTAGGTTTCCAAGTGTTTACTTCCGTGTACCACTTGCCTTCCTTACTTTCTTTAACATCAAGATTAATCCAATCTTCATCTTTGTTTTGTAATTTTTCTTTATACCATTGTGTAAATTCATCTTTCTTTATTGATATTTTAAATTTAACAAAATCAACGTTAGATTCTTTTACAAATAATCCTTTAGCAAAATCTTTTTCTTCCATATTATCTCCTTAACTTGCTAAGTTTCCGTCATCATCATCACTAGCTAATCCGTATAATGATTGTAATCCATATCTCTTCGCATAGCTCACCGAACTCCCCATCCTTTGAGGATTTTCTTTATCATCGCCTTTAACTAAAACAGGTACACGACAAGAAAATTCTTTTTTATCAATATTGTGACGCATGGTTGTTGTTACATAAATATCTTTTGTAACGTCTTCCCATTTTTTTACTATTTGATTTCCTTCTTTATCAAACTGTGTTGCTTCTTTTTTTACTATCATATTTTGATAATCAACTGATTGCGTAAATGATAAACCAAACTTAGTTCCATAATTAACAGCATTAATGACACTTGTAAGATCAGAATATTTACTTTTAAAATGTGGGTTAACTGATTCTTTAATTGCCTTAACATTCATTTCTTGAAACTTTGTAAGAGCCTCTTTTATTGTTTGTATTTCTTCTGGTTTATCTTTCATTTCTTTTTTCTCATCCTTTTCTTTAATTCCTTATCTTTTTCAAAAGCAGTTAAATAAATCTTAAATTGTTTAAATGCTTCTTTTAGATCAGTTTTGTTAAACTCTTTAATCTCATATTCAGAGTTATCTTTTGGAAAACGAGCTACTAAAAATTGATCTATTTCTATCTTGTCATTTTCTTTAACAAGCTGTGCGTAAGCTGAACCTTGTAAAAGATTATCAACATACACATTAGAAGATGACTTAAAATCAATCAGAATATGTTTTCCATTTTTTTTGACGAGCAAATCTGGTGTACCTCCGTATTTATACTTACGAGAGGTGTAATGTTTTTCTGTCCAAATAATTTCGGTGTTAGACATTAAATTCTTTCCACCATTTCATAAAACCATTGAAACAACTTTGTACTTCGGGGTCATCCGATAATGTAAATTCTTTTTTATTAATGATACACTCTGCGTGATCGTGAAATGTAGTTCCTATGTCTTGAACTCGTTTCATTTCTTCCCAGTATTTAATACCACTTAATCCAAGTTTGTTTGACCATCCAGTTATTGCCCCACTATCTTTAAAACGAGATATAATAGTTGTTACACTAGGTATTTTTTTATCATCAAGTTTATAAGGTTTAGTTGGCATTATCTGTTTCTATCAACTCTTCATTTTCTGCTTGTTCTAATTCCCATTCTTTCTTAGGTTCTCTTTGTTCTACTAATGGGCTTGGTAATGGGTAAACTTCCCAACCATATCTTTCTGTTAATATTTTTCCTATCTTGTCCATGTCTGCCTTTCTGGAACAAGAGGGTAGGAAAAACTATTACGGAGGAAACCTACCCTCTCTGTGCCATGTATCATCGACTACAAGAAGTAACCTTATGTCAAATCTTGCAATTATTGACCATTTCTAGCCAATAGAGGACAAAATATAGATTGAAATTAGTTTGTCAAGTTATTTTGACAATGTAAAGTTATATAGCGATTTGTTCGATTTTATAATCTTCGTCAAATAGGGTGTGTGTAGTTATTCGTGGATAAATAGCATTAAATTGACAATCTTTGATTAATTCAAACTCATTAACCCACATATCTTTATAAGAAACCATTCTGCCGTTTTCTTTAAATTTTAAATCGTCTCTATTTATGTGTTTACTTTTCCACCATTGAAACACGCAAGAGCCATCTTTATTAAATTTTAATACTTGACCAAAATAAAACATATTATTTTCTTTTCTTTGAAGAAATACATCTACATTAATTAATCTTTCTTTTAATTTACTATCATTAACCCAATTTTTGTGATCAAAGTCTATAAGTGAAAATGCAGGAATGTGATTACCTTCGTGTATATCCCAATAAAATGCTTTTTGTGTTGGTTTTAAATACGCATTATTTAAAAAATAAATAACTTCTATTGGTTCATCATAATTTCTAGGCACAAAATGACATTTATTATAATCAAACTTTTCAATAATTTCTGCTTTAACAATATTATCACTAATAATTTGATTTATTTTAACTTCTAAAACTCTTGCTAATTCTTGAAGCTGTGAAAACTTTACATCAGAACCTTTTAAAATTGATGCAATAGTTTGATGAGACATTGAACCATAGCCAATAGGTTCATTATCAGTAAGCCTAGATAATGTTCTGCCAGATACGTCATGTCCTTTTTCTTTAACTAAATTATTTAATCTAATTAAATATTTTTTGTGGTCTAACAATTTCATTTGCATAGTTTTACCTCGTAAGTTTTTTTAGTCAAATTTATTGTGTGCTTAAAAATATTGATATAATTTTACATTGTCAATAAGTTTTGACAAATGTATAAAAATATTTATTTTATATGAAATGGAAGTCTTTTGTAATATTTGTCAAAAAACCAAGGAAATACGCAATAATTTGACAGTTAAGGAAACTAAGGTTTTAGAATTTATAATTAATTTTACTAAAATCGAGAGAAAATCGCCATCTATGAGAGAAATTGCCGATGGTTTAGGTTTAAAATCGCTATCAGGGGTCGATAGATATATCTACCGATTAAAAGATAAAGAATATATCGCTAAAACCCCTTACATTAAGAGATCAATAGTAGTCTTAAAGGATATTATTTGTGAGTAAAATCTTCAAAATGGGTGTCCATGTTGACAAATTTATAGCCGATACTGTGCATTTATCAGATGATGAAATAGGCAAATACTTTCGTTTTCTTTGTTATGCTTGGAAGTTACAAGCTAAACTACCAAGTGACCTTAAAAGAATAAATCAAATAGCAAAGAACCCAAACATTAAAAAAACACAGTATTTACTTGATACTTACTTTGATAAAACAGAGGAAGGATATACCAATACAGCTCAATGTGAAGAATGGAAATATGTTGAAAACGTATCTGAAAAAAATTCTAAAAACGCAAATTTGAGGTGGGATAAAGAAAAAGCTATGCCATCGCATATGCCTAATAATGCCAGTTATAGTAAGAGTAATAGTATTATATATAATAATATAATAGATAGTTGGAATAAGCATATTCCAACATCCCATATTAAAGTTTTTAATGAACCAAGAAAAAGATTGTTTAAATCTAGGTTTAAATCTTTTTTCAATGAGAGCTACGAGGAATGGGAACAGTTTTTACAACGCATTTCCAAAATACCTTTTTTATGGGGAAACAACGATAGAGGATGGAAAGCTGATTTTAATTGGGTGTTAAATGAAATTAACTATGCAAAGATTATAGAAGGTAACTACGAAAAAGATGAAAAAAAGCTAGAACCCGTAAAAGAAGTAAACAATGAAGAGATTGCTGAAAAATGGATAAAAGTTTGCAACAATCCAAGTGCATTTATGCTTTCCCAAGCAGAAAAAAACTTTCAAGAAATACGAGACTTGTATCAACGAAAACTATTAACTGACGAACAAATTAAGGTGTTAGGTGTTAATGTCCGATAAAAAATGTTGTCAATGTCCTAACAAAGCTCACATCTTACAGCATTATATTTATTATTGTGCTGATTGTTTTCTTAAAATTTTAAAAAATGACAAAAAAAAAGAAAAGTAAAAAAGCGATTGAACTTGGTAGCCAAGAGTTAATTTTAAATGAAGATCGTACTTTAACTCGTAAGGTTGATGGTGCTAAATTTCGTTTTGCTTTTTATGGCGAAGATCGTCATTTAGAAAAAGTACATAAATCCGTGTTAGAAAATTATCATGCGAGAGGTATGCTTTGTAGTTATGATCGAGGTACTAATGATAAACGTTTCTTTGCAGGCTCAAAGTTTGAACAAATTTGTTATCATGCAGGCTTAGAGCAACGAGTAACAGCTAGTTTAAATGACATGGTGGTTGGAACAAAAGAAGATTTTATTTTAGATAACATAGACGCTCATTCATACTTTCATCAAGTTTGTAAAGAGCTAGGCAAGTTTTGGCATATTTCTTGGTGGGTAATGGTACTAAACAGACCTGCTAACAAATATAAACGTAAAGGGATGGAAGACTTACAAGAGGCTTTAGATAGAATGGTAACTATCTTTGACTTTTGAATATGACCCTTTGGTTAATTAATCAGCTAATCTGATTGTTAATCTTTTTAATTTAGTTCTATATTTTTTAATATAAGTTTTGGCTCTTTGTTCTTTAGTTTCCCAAGACTTAATTAATTTTTCTAAATTAATAATTTTAGTATTTTGTTTTTCATCTTTAGTTGGTTTTGGTTTAAGTTTTGTTTTTAACTTACCTTTTAACCAACCTTGATTAATAACATAGTCAGCCATTTCTTTTTCAATAACAGCTTGAGCTAAATCGTGATTATTAGAATTTGGAAAACGAAAATCGTGAACATAATGTGAAACATCATGGACTAATCTTCGCCAACCTTTATGTAAAGTATTAGTATCGCCATTAAGACTTAACCAACATTTTCTAACTTTAACTTTCCAATATCTAGGATTAGCATTACCAAGTGGACAACCTTTTTTTCTAGTTTGTCTAACTTTCATTTTTTTAGTTATCCATTTATTAAAATATTTAGACCAAACTTTTTTAGTTCCAAATTTAACTACCAATTTTTTATAGGCTCTTTCAGCCTCATCTTTTTCTAAAATTGGTAATTGTTGAGGAAACATACGATTGACTTGACCATAAGTTTTTCGAGCAACTTGATCTATTTGTTGATGTAAAGTTTGCATAATACACTCCATTGATTGCGGGTCATATTCACTTGTCAAAGAACAGTATCTAATTCATAACTAATGAAGTTATTTTTTAATACTCGACCATTATAACATATGGGTTTTTGAGATTTGGCTGTTTTTAGGGATTTTAGGAAATTGCTCTAGGTATTCCGCCAAAAATTAGGTGTTTTACCCTAAAAAGAAATCGCTTTTCCGCCAAAAACTAGACCTTAAATGGCTTGTTTTCAGCATTTTATTAAAATTAATGGCTGTTTTCTGGGCTAAACTTATTCACATTTTTTTTTATGGCATCTTTAGGTTATTTTTTTGACCGCAAGAACCAACAGATATTTTTTAATAAATATGAAACTGTAAAGGACAAAAGATTCTAAACTTTACGAAGCATTCGTCCTATTTATATGTTCACGTTTTGTTCCCTTACAGAGTGCGAGGTAAATAGTCTAAAACAATTAAGATTCAAATTACTACGCAAGCAACAGCCCTCTCAATGAGGGTTTTTTTATTTATGCAAACAGAAACAAAATTGTTTGTGGCTGTAATTATTCAATCACTAATGGATAGTCTTAACAAGTTTATTGATATTGAAAGTAGGAATAGTTATTACCACATCACAGCAAAAGAATGGTTAGGGACAGATGATTTTCGATATATTTGTGAGCTTGCTAGTTTACACCCTAAAACAGTTATAAAGATTTACAAAAAATTTAATCATTACAAAGATTACTTAACACCAGAAACAACAAAGATTTTATTACATGAAGCATTTAGCAGACATAAACAATTATCAATGTAGTTTATACATGGTTAAAAATCAGCAAACAAACAAAACAGAAATCGTTGTTAAGTTTGCAAATTTTGATACAGATGAAGAGGCATTAGAATTTGCTGAATTATTTCAATTACAATCGAGTATAAATGACATTGAACAATCAACAATACATTGAAAAGTTAAAAGAAATATTAGAGGTACTAAGTGGCGAGTTCAGAATTGGAAACGATAAAGACAGATACATCATCAACAGAGATAAAAACAAAAAAAGGGGCAAGAGGAAAGTATAAAGGTTCGCTTGTTAAAAAGATTCTTGAAGAGGTATCTTTAGGCGAGGCAATTACTAAAATTTGCAAAAACAATAAAATTTCATGGAATACATGGAACACATGGTGCAAAAAAGACCCTTCACTTGATGATGAATACCAAAAAGCAAAAGAGCGATCAATTTATTACACAATAGATTCTGTTGAAACTTTAACTAGAGACGCAATAGATAAAGCTAGAAAAGGCGAATACAACATGACCACAATTAAGGCTTTAGATATTCATGTTAAGCATAAGCAATTTATGGCTCAAAAAATGGCAGGAAAAGTATTTGGTAGTGATAAAGAGAAATTGACCTTAACAAGTAGTCAAGGTCAAAAACTAGAAATTGAGTGGTTAAAGTAATTAATAATATTCGTAGGTAGGGCTTTTAATTTCTACGTTTAAATCTGTTTCTTGACCCCAACCTGTTAAATGTTTTTCAATATTAAATTTTAATGTTTCATAAAATTCGCCTATATCGTAACAATGACCTTCAAATACAATTCTTTTTGTAATTTTAGGCTGTTTATACTTTAATCTTTTTTTCTTTTTTTCATCGTAATAATCTTTTTCAGTTTTTACTTTAGTGATTTTTATATCGCCAATGTTTAACATTTTACACTCCATGTGTTATAGTTAATTCGTCAATAGATTTTACACTCCATTGACAATCCCTTACTCTACTAAACTAGGGTAAGGGAAACTTTTTTTAATCATCTTTATTGTAAGAGAATCCATAAAACTCTTGAAAATCTTTTAATGACCAAGATTTCATTTGTTTTTTATAATCATCATCAGATAAAATGTTTCCTCTTTTATCTTTTATTTTATTGCTTTCTAAATCAAATGTGTAATCAAATGCTGTGGCATAATCTAAAAAATCTTTTTTAGTATATTTTTTCATTGTTTACCTCTCTTAATATTCATTAAAGTTAATTCTGCTTCTGGATAAAAAATAGTATCATCTGGCATACAAGTTAACGTGCCTTCTGCAAAATCACAATCATAACAATATTCAAGCGGTTTACTCTTTGTTTGTTTAATTTGATTTTCTTCTATGTTTGCACTTCCACAGCTAACACAAACAGCAATGCCAAGTTCAAGAAATTCTCTATAAGAATAATCATTCATACATTAACCCACTGAACAGTTAAAAAAATCATTGCATTAATAAACAATACAATAACAAATAATTCTTTACTCATAATTTTACACTCCATAATTATTTAATATAGCTTTATACAGGTAAAGACTTAAAGTCAAGATAAAAAATACTTGTAATTAAAATTTATTTGTTTATAAGCTCATTATGGCTAAACCAACAAAATATAATAACTCTATGCAACTAAAACTAGAGGATGATTTAAACGATTTTATAATGAATGAGCAAATGGCAAATTTTCAGACTAATAAAACTATATTAAATAAATCTGAAACAGTAAGAAATTTATTATATCAAATAAAAGAAATAAAAGAAAAACAGAAAAAGAAAAAGCCCTCTAAATAAAGAGGGCTAATATTAATTAATTAAAAAATTTAGGGTCGTTTGACAAATTATTTTTTCTTAATTTGCTTTCTTTGTAATCTTTAATTTGTTTGATAACTGATTTATATTCTTTATCGGTCATATCATTAAATTGAACTGTAAAGCCTTGAGCCTCTTTTTGTATGATATGTTGTAATTCTCCTTGTGTTAATTTTATCATTTTTTACACTCCTTTAATTGTTTATAAGTCTATAACACTTTACGGAATAGATGTAAATACTTATTGACATAAATATTTAAACATTATACAAGATTAATATTAATTATTAATGGAGTGTAAAAATGTTAGAAAAACAAGCGGCTTTAATCAAGCATTTAGAATTAAATTTAGAAGACGAAAAGCCAATATATCAAGAGGCTTACAATCGTTTTGAGTATGGAGATCAAGAGTATCTAGTTTGCACTGACGAAGAGGCTGACGAAGAGGCAAAAGATTATATAAAACAATCTGTTTGGGCTTTTAATAGCAGCTTTTTACAATGTCATACTGATATAGATTCTGAAATATTAGAGGCGGCTCAAGAGAAATGCGAAGGGGCTAATGAAATGATCTATAATAGTATAAAAGATTTTGATGATTTTGTATCTGATGCAATTTCTAGTGATGGTAGGGGTCATTTTATGAGTTCTTATGATGGTTACGAGCATGAAGAGACAATAAACGATACAGAATATTATATTTACAGAACTAACTAAATTATTACATAAAAGGGGGCTATATTAATTATAGCCTTTTTTTATTTTTATCTATTGACTTTAAACCTTTACTGCTTTACAACTTTATTTATTAACAAATGGAGTGTAAACCAATGACTAGAAAAAATTATATTAAATTAGCTAAAATGATACAGAAAAATACAACAGCCGCAAATTTGCGAAGAGGTTTTACTTGGGTAATTACTAAGGGTACTTTTATGAATGACTTATGCGATTATTTACAAGAAAATAATCCAAAGTTTGATGAGGTTAAATTTAGAGAGGCTACAGGCTCAATATTAAACAAAGAAGAATAACATATACAACTATATACTAAGCCCTTTATCATTAGAGGGCTTTTTTAATGCCAAATACACATGAAATAATACTAAACTATTATAAATAGTAATAGATCGTATAAGTAAGTAATGGGGTTAAATGGCTTATTGTAAGGGCTAATTACATAATATTATAATAATCAGATCATTTTCTTATAAAGCACACTAACAAGGGCTAATATTGGCACAAAACAAGCAATAAACAAACAAAATCCGTACAGTAAGTGTACAAACAAGCAATAAATGGCACAATATAAGGGTTAACTACTGCCTAACTAATGCAAATACAGGCAAAACACAGGAAGACCCACCCCCATTGACTGTTAGAAATAAAAATAGGAAGTGATTTTAACCCAAAACAAACTCTCTTAAGGCTTTTTTTAAGCCCCTAGAGAACAAAATGGCAACATCTGGTATTAATCGACATAAACAAGGTAAAAACTTGACTACGAGCTAAATATGAAGAAAAAAAAAGTAAAAAAGAAACAACCAAAAGACCCTTTTAAGGAGTTGGTTGATCTTATGCAGAAGAAAACCCGTTACCCAGAGACAATGGGTAGAGGGCAAGTAAAAGGCAATGACGTAGCGAGAATACGAGATATTCTTAATGAAGATAACAATTCCGTATAAACCAAGACCGCATCAAGTTGATGTACACAATAAGTTACAACGATTTAATGTGTTAGTTTGTCATCGAAGGTTTGGCAAAACTGTACTGTGTATTAACGAGATACTTAAAAAGTGTTTAGAGAATAGACTTCCTAGACCCAGATACTACTATATTGCTCCAACATACCAAATGGCGAAACGTACCGCTTGGGATTATTTGAAAGAATATACAAGTGTTTTACCAGACGTACAATACCATGAAACAGAGCTTAGAGCTGATCTACCGAATGGTGGAAGAATACAGCTTCTAGGATGTGAAAGACCAGACAGTCTTCGTGGGTTGTATATGGATGGGGTAATCTTAGATGAGGTAGCACAAATGCCTACGAGGTTATGGACAGAGATTGTCCGACCTGCTTTGTCTGATAGAGAAGGGTTCTTAATTGCCATAGGTACTCCGCAAGGACACAATGCCTTTTGGACTTTATACGATCACGCAAATCATCAAGACGATTGGTACGCAGAAACATTTAAAGCTTCCGAGACAAACATTATTTCCGAGTTGGAATTAAATGAAGCAAAAGCATTAATGCCACCTGAAATATACGAGGCAGAATTTGAATGTAGCTTCGACTCCTCCGCCATAGGCTCAATCTATGCAAGAGGATTAAATAAAGCGGATGATGATAAAAGAATTACAAAAGTACCTTACGATGAAAGTATGAAGGTTAATACATTCTGGGATTTAGGAATGGCAGATAAAACCGCTATATGGTTTGTCCAACAAAAAGGAAGTGCTTTTCATATTATAGATTACTTGGAAGAGAGTGGCGAGAGTTTAGAATACTATGCCTCTGCTTTGCAAGATAAAGGCTATGTGTATGACACGCATTATCTACCGCATGATGCTAATGTCCGAGAAATTGGAACAGGGGTATCAAGGCTAGAGACTGCACAAAGTTTAGGACTGAGAACAGCTATTGTTCCTAAGTTAAGTATAGAAGACGGAATTAATGCAGTACGCATGATTCTTGCTCGTTGTTGGTTTGACCATGAAAAATGTAAAGACGGATTAGACGCACTTCGTCAGTACAGATGGGCTACCACCGATAAAGGAGAAACAAAAAACAAACCCGTACATGATTGGACATCGCATAGTGCAGATGCCTTTCGGTACTTTGCAGTAGGAAAAAATCAATCAAGTGAGTGGAGTACAGAAATCGAGTACCCACATTTAGGAATTATTTAATGGCAAAATTATCAAAAACAAAATTATTGACGTTAATCTCACAGGAAGTACAAAACTCTTTAGGGTTTTACTCAAGTGAATTAGCCGAACAACGCAAAGACGCAATCAAGTATTACTTAGGCGAGCCTATTGGTAATGAAACAGAAGGTCGATCTAGTGTTGTTAGTCAAGATTTATTAGAAGTTGTAGAGGCAATCCTCCCGAGCCTTATGCGAATGTTTACACAACAAGACAAAGTAGTAAACTTTGAAGCTACCCAACCGCAAGACGTTCCTTACGCTGAACAAATTTCTGATTACTGCAATCATATTTTTACAAAAGACAATAATGGTTTTAACATTTTGCACTCAATGTTTAAAACGGCTCTTCTTCAAAAAAATGGTTTTTGTAAAGTCTATTGGAAAACGTCTAAAGAACAGAAAAAAGAAAGTTATAAAAATTTAACAGAAGCAGAATACCAAGCACTACAAATAGATAATGAAGTAGAAATTATTGGTGTTGATAGTCGAGAAGAGGATATGATGGGGATGCCTCAAACATTGTATGATGTTGATGTTAAAAGAGTACAAGATTATTCCCGAGTACAAATAGACCCTGTACCCCCAGAGGAAGTTTTAGTTAGTAAGAGAGCTACTTCATTACAAGATTGTGATTTTATTGCACAGCGAGTAATGAAAACTGTGTCTGAATTAATCGACATGGGTTACGATAGAAAACAAGTAGAAAGTTTACCAACTACCGAAGAACAAATTTATAATACCGAAGCAATTGTTAGACGTAGCTACGATGATGAAACAACCGACATGGATGTTAGCATGGTTGACCCTGCACTTCGTGTAGTGCAAATTACCGAGTGCTACATGAAAGTTGACATGGATGGCGATGGTATTGCCGAGCTAAGAAAAATTACTGTTGGTGGTAGTGGGTATAACAATTACGTTATTTTAGAAAACGAAGAAATACCGCTTATTCCTTTTGCGATGGTATGTGCTATTCCAATGCCTTTCCGTTTCTTTGGTTTATCTTTTTATGATTTACTTGCTGACTTACAGTTAGTAAAAACAACTATCCTTAGAAATACATTAGACAATATGTATTTTCAAAACAACGCAAGAACGATTGTTGTTGATGGTCAAGCAAACCTTGATGATCTACTAACCAGTAGAGCAGGGGGAATTGTTCGTGTTAAAAATCCTAATGCAGTAACACCACTTCAAACACCTAACTTTCTAAATGATGGTTTAGCGATGTTAGGAAAAATAGAAGAATTAAAAGAACAACGATCTGGTGTACCAAAACAACATTTAGGATTAAACCCAGACACCATCAATAAATCACATACAACAGCAACATCAACTAATCAGATGATGCAAGCCTCTACGCAACGTATTGAGTTAATAGCGAGAAACTTTGCCGAAGGAGTAAAAGATATATTTAAAAATATTTTAGCGATTGTTTGCGAGTATCAAGATCAAGAACGTATTATTCGTCTTCGTGGTAACTTTGTACCAATGAATCCAAGAGAATGGACAACACGATACGATGCAACAGTACAAGTAGGATTAGGAACAGGTAATCAAGATCAACGCCTTCAAGTATTACAACAGGTACTTAACGTACAAGAAAAATTAATACAGGCAGGCGGAATGGGTACATTAGTGACTCCACAAAATGTCTACAATACATTACAGAAATTTTTAGAAAATGCAGGATATAAGGATGCGAGTCAGTTTTTCGTAAACCCTGCTACTGTACCCCCACAACCACCTAAACAAGAAAAACCCGACCCTGCAATTCAACTAGCGGCACAACAAGTAGAAATGCAACGACAAAAAGCAATGGCAGACATAGACATCAAAAATAAAAAATTACAACTAGATGAACAGAAACTAGCGGCTCAACTTATTAAAGATCAAAATGTAGAGAACATAGAAAAAGAAAAACTAGCATCTAAAATTATAGAACAAGGATTAAATTAATGACACCTTTTATGCAAAGCACAGAGGCACAAAGTATTATTGATAATTACCTAACGAACCCTACACCTAAACAAAACACAGGTGTCTTTCGTAATCCTTTATTTGATTTACGAACAGAACAAGGTTTGCCTGCTGATGCGTTATATCCAAATCCACAATTAGATTTTTCCGCAGAAGATACACCGACTGACCCTTGCCCAGAAGGGTATATGTTAGTTGATGGTGTGTGTCAGCCAATAGAACAATTTGGTCAGTCATCATACCAACAAGATAATGGAAAATCTTTTGAAGAAGAACGAGCAGAAGAAAGACCTTATATGTCTATTGAAGATATGAAAAATGCAAGTGATGAAGATTTTCTTAATTACATGACAAGTGGTTTTTTAAAAAATAGTCCTCTTGGTTATCTTCCGAGTAAAGGCACAGAAGTTACAATGAGTAATATGTTTCTACCTTCACAGTTTCAATTACTGTTTGGTAAACAAAATGAAATGCGTAAAAATTTTATAAAAGATGAATTAACAAGAAGAGGTTATTTTACAGGTAATTTTGATAAAAATAAAAATCCTCTTTTTGATATTGGCAGTAAAAATGTCAATACAAACACAGGTGGTATAGAAAGTTTACTTCCACAAAATGTTCAAGGACAACCTGTGACTGATGTATTCGGAGACACTTATCAGCAAGTAGCAAATGATGGACAAGGTAATACAGGTTATACCTTTACCTCTGGCACACCATTACCAACTGTTTCACAGCAAACGCAAACAGGCGTTAATTATGGAACAGGTAGAGGTGGTACATCGGCACAACAAAGGCAAATGGATATTCAAGATACAAGAAAACCACCTAGTAGTGCGGCTGAATCTTTTAGAAGATACGGAAGATAATGGAAAAAGAAAAAGAAATACAAAAAGGAAATAGAGCCAAACAAATACTAGAAGATGAAATATTTGCAGAGGCAGTAAAAAGAGTTTCAGACGAGTTAGACTTAGAATGGATTAATTCGCCTGTAAGAGACACGGAAGGGCGAGAAAAAATTTACATGATGAAAAAAATGTTAAATGTCCTTTTGGTGCAACTACGATCTGTTATGGAAACAGGTAAACTAGCATCCAAACAGATCAATCAATAATCTTAATAAGGAGTTACAATGGCAGACACGCCTCAAGAGGAATCTGCTGTTTCAAAACCAACCTATACAACAGATGAAACAGCAAAGGCTTTCGCTACCCTTTTAAATAACGAGACTGCAAGGAACGAAGAGCCTACAACGGAAGTATCAGAAAGTAAGGAAAGTGATCTTCAACAAGACACCACCGAACTTACGCCAGACGATATAGACGTCAACGACATAGTAGATAACGAAGAAACTATTTCAAACAGCGAAGAGACACTTTACGAAATTACTGTCAACGGACAGAAACAACAAGTTACCCTCGATGAGCTTATGAAAGGTTACTCTAGGGAATCAGACTATACCAAGAAAACAATGGAGCTAGGAGACAAGCGAAGAGAAATAGAAACTTTGCAAAGTGACTTAGCGAAAGAGTTAGAAGCAGTCAAAAATTCTAAAAGTCAATATGCACAACAACTAGATGATCTAACACAACAGTTAGGCACTAAGGAACAAAATATAGACTGGGAAACTTTATATCAAGATGACCCTGCGGAGTATGTTCGCAAAAAAGCAGAGTCAGATAGACGTAAAGAAATGTTGCAACAAGCACAAATTGAAAAGCAACGTCTTCAAGAAGAACAACGAGCAGAGCAAGAGAAAGTATATAACGATTACATTGCAAAAGAACGTCAAATCTTAGAAGAAAAATTACCAATCTATAAGAATAAAGAAAAGAGAGAAGCATTTGTTAAGAACTTAACAAACTTTGCTAAAGAGAATGGTTATACTGACCAAGAAATTGCAATGATGGTAGATCATCGTGCAGTTATGTTGTTAGCTAACGCTTACAAATACGATCAGTTAAAGAAAACTAAACTCTCTGGTAAAAAAGTAAATACTCCTCCTAGAATTGTTCGACCTAATGCGTCTAATGTGACGGAAGCATCTAATGATAAACAACGTATTGATCGCAGAATGAATAAACTGAAAAAATCTGGATCACTTCGTGACGCACAATCGGTGTTGAAAGAAATGATGCAAAACGAATAGGAGTTAAAAATGGCTGTACCTACAAATACAGTAGAAACTTTTGATCGTGTTGGTATAAGAGAAGACTTGGCTGATGTTATTTACAATATAGCACCAACTGAAACACCTTTCATATCAAATGCGGCATCAGGTTCGGCGGCTCAAACTTTACATGAGTGGCAAACAGACGGATTAGCAAATGCGGCGGCAAATGCTCAAAAAGAAGGCGATGACTACACACTAGGTAGCAGAGCGGCAACAGTAAGACTAAATAACTACACACAAATCTCTGCTAAAACAGTAGGTGTGTCTGGCTCTGACCAAGCGGTAACAAACGCAGGTCGAGGAGACGAACTTGCATATCAATTAGCAAAACTTGGTAAAGAGTTAAAAAGAGATATGGAGTTTGCAAACATCGGTGTAGAAAATGCAAAAGCGGCAGGTTCATCTGGTACTGCTAGAGAATCAGCATCAGTTGGTACTTGGTATGGTGGAAACATCGCAGGTACTGCTTCAAGTGCAGGAAACTTTTCTACTAATGGTTCTCCAAGTGCAAGCCCCGCAGGTACTGGAGCTACTGCAATCGCAGGTGGTACTAACAGAACTTTTACAGAAGCATTGTTAAAAGCAGGTCTAAAAAAATGTTACGAGCTAGGTGGAAACCCAGACGTAGTATTAATGTCTGCTTCACATAAACAATTAGCATCTGCATTTTCTGGTGTAGCAACACTATACAAAAACGCTGATGACAAAACTGTTATCGGTGCGGTTGACGTATATGTGTCTGACTTTGGCGAAGTAAGTTTCGTACCAGACAGACATCAACAAGCTAACAGAGTTGATATTTTGGAAATGGATAAGTGGGAAGTATCTTACCTAAGACCATTCCAAACAAAAGACTTAGCATCAAGCGGAGACAACGATAAGAAACTACTCTTAACAGAGTGGACTCTTACTGCAAGATCGCCAAATGCTAACTACGGAATATTTAACTTAACTGCATAATTGTAGTCATAGGATAAGGAGGGGGTTTACCCCTCCTATTTAATTTTAACATGAGGATATAACAATGCGTGGAATGAAAAAAAGAGCAAAAAAGAAAATGAAAAAATCTCCTGTATTTAACGAAGATACAAAGAAAAAAGTTAAAAAGAAAAAGAAAAAATAATGTCAAAAAAACTTTGGATAGATAATCCAAATGACACCAATGTTGTTAAAACAAGGATGCACATTGACGAGTCAGAAAACAAATACCATTTTGAAGATGTGCAAGACGTTAGCCCAATATTGGAACGTAATAAGTTTGAGGCTAAGAATGATTTGTATAAAGTCAGAGGAATGCAAGATGCAAAAATGTATAAAGTAGCATCTATCCCTTTGATTGTTGTTCAACAGTTAGCACAAAAAGGAATTATGTCTAATGCAGGTCGCATTATAGACAAAGATCGTTTTAAAAAATGGTTAAACGACCCAAACAATAGACACTTTAGAGTATATCAAGGAAATGTATAATGGCACTAGACACTTTTGCAAATTTAAAAACAACGATAGCAAATTATCTCAATCGTGATGATTTAACTGCGTACATTCCTGATTTTATTTCTTTGACAGAAAAAAGACTTAATAGAGAGTTGCGTGTTAGAGAAATGATTAACAGTGATACATCTACAACAACTGTATCGGGTACACAAAACTATACTGTACCAACAGGTTTTATAGAGGCAATAAGTGTTATTTTTCAAAGTGACCCATTTACTACTTTATCTTATATTAGTAATCACGACTTTTATCGTAGTTATAATTCAAGTGTTACATCTGGTACACCAACGTTTTTTACGATTGTTGGCGATAAAATAAAATTAGGTGTAACTCCCGATCAAGCAGTAACATTACAAATAGATTTTTACAAAACTGTAACTGCTTTATCAGATAGTAATACAACAAACGATATACTGACTAACTACCCAGAATTATATTTATATGGTTCTTTAGCAGAGTCATCGCCATTTTTAATGCAAGATGAAAGATTACAAACATGGGCTAGTTTGTATAAAGAAGCAGTAAGCAAAGCAAACGAGTCATCATCTAAAGGGTCTTCATCAACACCATTATTAATGTCTGCAAGATCGGTGGTCTAAATGATTAAGTTTGGCGATTTGCAAGCTGATCTACCTACGTTTCAAAACACAGGTGCGATTAAGGTTGATAATGTTATTCCTTTAAAAGATGGATACAAAAGTTTATCGGGCTTCCAAGCATTGAGTTCAACAGGTTTAACTAATCCTGCTGTTGGTTTGTTTACATCATTCTCTAGTAGTGGTTCAACAAATTATGCAGGCGATAGAACAAAACTCTATCAAATGGATAGTAGTCTTGTCTTTCAAGATAAATCAAAGTCTGGTGGATATAACAATTCTACTACGGAAAACGAAAGAGACTTTTGGGCATTTACACAGTTTGGTAGTAACATTATTGCGACTAACCACGCAGATAATATACAAAAATTTGAAGAAGGTGTTGATAGTGCATTTAGTGATCTAGTATCATTAAAAGCTAAATACATTGCTGTTATAAGAGATTTTGTAGTAGCAGGATATACAACAGAGTCATCAACAGCATATAACCAACGAGTTAAGTGGTCTGGTATTAATAATAGTTCACAATGGACACCAAGCCAATCAACACAATCTGGTTTTCAAGACATTGTAGGTTCACATGGTAATTTACAAGCAGTTGTTGGTGGCGAAAGTTTTGGTATTATATTTTTTGAAAGAGCAATATACCGAATGGATTACGTTGGTACTCCTTTAGTATTTCAGTTTTCTAAAATAGCAGACAATGTAGGAGCATTTTCTCCGAAAAGTGTTGCCTCATTTGGTAACATGATATTCTTTTTATCCCAAGATGGATTTTATAAATTAACAGGTGGACAACAGTTAGCACCAATAGGAAATGGTCGTATAGATAATTTCTTTTTTGATGATCTATCATCGAACTTAGATGGTATTTGTTCAGCAGTTGACCCCAACAATAGTGTTGTTGTTTGGTCTTATAGAGGTAGTGGTTCAACAGGTACTTCGGACATTAATAACAAACTGTTAATTTATAATTATGCTGTTGATAAATGGAGTACGGGGTCTGGTATGGATTTACAATTTATATCTAGTGCCTCGCAGGAAGCATTTACAACATTAGAAAGTTTAGACGTATTAGGCGATTTAGATAATCTTCCTAAATCTTTAGACTCATACTTTTATAAAGAAGGTATTGTTGGTCTTGCAGGTTTTGATAGTAATAATAAGTTTGGAAAATTTATTGCGACATCATTAAATGCAACTGTTGACACAACGGAGTTTGAAGGGGCAGAGGGAAGACGATCTACATTAATTAATTGCCGCCCTATTGTTGATGGTACAACTAATACATCAGTTACAGTAACACCGATATCAAGGTCTTCACAGTTAGACACGATAAGTACAGGTAGTGCCGTATCAACAAGAGATAGTGGCGATTGTCCATTACGTTCTACATCACGCTATCATCGTTTACGAGTGTCCGTTAGTGGAAACTTTAATACAATGAGTGGCGTTGATATTGAGGCAAGACCCGAAGGCAAAAGATAATGGCTGACAACCAATTTCCCGTTGTTCCTTTATCCATGCCCGATCATGGTCAACATTTACGTCTTGTATCAACAAGTTTAAATAATACGATTGATGGTAAACTTAACTCAACAGGTACAGTTACCTTAACAGCTAGTGCAACATCAACAACATTATCCGATGTTCGTATTGGTGGTAACTCTGTTATTTTATTTACTCCAACAACATCAAACGGAGCAACAGCTCATGCTAACCTTTTTGTGTCAGCAAAAGCAAGTGGTACAGCAACACTAACACACGCTAGTTCATCGAACACAGATCAGACTTTTGATTATGTTGTTATTGGATGATTACGCAAGTACCTCGAGAAGATATTAATTATGTATGGCAACAAGTAGAGCCATTAATAATAAGAGCTTTAGATGATTCGTACACAGCACGGGATGTGTTGGATGGTATTATTAGAAACAAGTTTCAATTATTTATTAGTTGGGAAAATGACAAAGTGGAAAGTGCCGTTGTTACAGAGGTAGCAGACTATCCACGCAAACGTATCTTACGATATGTCCTCGCAGGAGGAGACAATTTGGATAATTGGCTTGAGCCAATCCAAAACAAAATAGAAGAATTTGCAACTAACAATTATTGCCAAGCTATTGAGGTAGCAGGGCGTAAAGGTTGGTTGCGTAAACTTAAAGGGTTTGAACAAAAAATATACATAATGAGTAAAGAACTATGAGTAAAGGTAGCAATCCAAGTAACGTAACAACAACAACAAGTGCAGAGCCAAGTGAATTTGTACGCCCATATTTATCACAGGCTTTCGATCAAGCACAAAACTTGTTTGAGTCTAGTGTACCTAATTATTATCCTAATCAAACATATGCTGATTTTTCCCCAGAAACAGAAACAGCATTACAATTAGCAACAGCTAGAGCTACGGGAGGTAATCCTCTTCTTGGTTCATCACAAAATGAAATAAATAATATCTTACAAGGTAACTATCTATCGCCAACATCGAACCCATACTTACAAGGTTTATATAATCAAATGGCAGGCGATGTTACAGCAGGAGTTCAATCACAGTTTTCTAAAGCAGGAAGATTAGGTAGTGCGGCTAACCAACGAGTCTTAGCAGACGAGTTAGGAGAGCTTGCAAACAAAGTGTACGCACCTAACTACCAAATGGAAAGACAAAACATGATGGCGGCTACACAGTTAGCTCCACAGCTTGCACAGGCTGACTATCAAGACATACAAGCATTAGCAGGTGTTGGACAACAACGAGAGGGTCAAGAAATGGCTCAAATCCAAGATTCAATTAATCGTTTTGATTTCGAAAATCAAAAACCATATTACAAACTTCGTGAGTATCTTGGTTCTATTGGTTCTCCTTACGCACAAACAGTTTCACAAACGCAACCTGTCTTTAGAAACACAGGTGCAGGATTACTTGGTGGTGCTATGGCAGGCTCACAAATTGCTAGTGGTATTCAAGGTATGAATCCGATGTATGGTGCAATCGGTGGTGGATTATTAGGAGGGTTCTTTTAATGGTAACTAGAAGCAATCCTTTTTATTATTCTAATCCGTATAGAGGCGATGAGTTTACAGGCTCGTATCAAAATGTTGGTGGTAATGCAAACAGCGTTTATGGAGGTGGCACTATTGCTAATCCTGTTTATCCTAATGCAAGATCACTTAACATAAAAGCTAGAAAAAAACCTTCATCAAATCCTTTGTTAGTCAATCCAGTATCTAACAGACAAAATATTTCAATGGCAAATAATAGACCTCCTACCCCACCTAATTATAGAGATAATCTTTTAAATTATATTTTATCTCCAAGTGGAAAAGGAATGGCACAGGGTTTATTAGAAGCAAGTGCATATTCAACAAAACCTGTTGGTATGGGCGAGGCTTTTGCAAGAGGTATGGCACGATCTAATGAAGCACAAGCATTAGCAAATGAAAAAGCATACAAAGATGCTTTATTGGAATTACAAAAAGAAGAATTAGAAATTAAAAAAAATACTAAAACTCAAACAAAAGCAAATACACAAACCTACGTTGATAAAAAAGGAAACACATTAACTTTAGATTTAAACAATCCTGACGATCAAAAAATAATGCAAACAGAAGGATTTAAAAATAATTTTGTTGAAATGAGTTTACAAACAGATGAAACTCCTACTGTTATTCCTAATAGTGTTAGCAATAATGTTTCAGAACAATTTGGTAATACAAAAACATTAGTACAAAATATTACTGATTATCAAACACAATTAACAAACCCAGAAGCATTAACATCAAGTTCATTAAGTAGTTTTGTTTTAACAGTAGATAATATTAAAACATTAACAAAAGAAGCAGGCGGATTATTTAAAGATAATACAGGAAATGAACAATCCAATATAGATGATTTTTTTGCAAAAACAGAAAAAACTTTAGATAACAAAATACAAACGAATAATGCAGGAACAACAGGAATTTTAAAATCAACTGCCGTGCAAATAGCTTATGATTATGCAAAACAAAATAATCCTGATGGCAGAATATCAGAAAGAGATTTTGACAATGCACTTAAAATTTTAACAGCAGGAGGAATATCTGATAAAAATGCACTAATTCTAAATGCTGAAAGATTAAAAAACAATGCTGTAAGAAGTTTTAAAAATAATGTTACAGGAATAAAAGGTGCAAATAATTTAGGAGAGAATACTTTTTCTAATTTGGTTTCAGATATAGATACTGAATTAAAAAATTCTCCTTTTGCAACTTTTAATAACAATGAAGAAAGCACAGAAAGTGCAACAAGTATAACAATAAATTTGGATGATTTATAAATTATGGGTTCAGCTACATTAAAACTTAATGGTAAAAATGTTTTAGACAATGATACTGGTTTGCCAATTAAAATTAAATTCAAAGGCGATAAACCTAATGAAGAACAAATTGAAAAGTTAAAAATTCTAAAAAATGATATACAACAAGACATAGATCAACCTGTCTCTGGTGCAGGTAGTGTTGTAGATCAACAACTAGGTATGTTGTTTTCTTCGCCTACTATGGCATCATCAAGAATTACATATCAAGCAGGTAAAGATATTATTTCTAACATTGCATCTTTTGGGTTTGACATAGGTTCGTTTTTTGCAGAGTCAGACACACCTAATATTGCATCATTAGTTATGGGTACTCCAAGTCTAATGACTAATAAAACAGATGCAGAAAAAAAAGAAACTAAAGAATTTTTTGATAATACAGCAGAAAATATAAGAAACTTTTTACCAGATGTTGCAGACTTACCTGCTGGCGATGGTCAAACATTTGGTCAAGCTAACCCTCTTAGACAAAACATTGAAGATGCTATTGCAACAGGAGGTCAATATATAGCTCCTGCTGTTGGTGTAACAAGATTAACTAATGCTTCTCAATTACCTAAAGCATTAAAATATGGAACTAACTTATTAGGAATTACTGCATCTGATGTAGCGGTAACTGACCCAGAAAAAGCAATGACTGTAGCAGATGCTTTTGGAATAAATATATCTCCAACAAAAATTAATGAAGATGATTCAGCATTAGAAAAAAGATTAAAAGTAGGAGCAGAAACTATACCTGCGGTATTAGGTGTTGATGCTATTGTTAAGGGGTTAAAACCTCTTATACCTGCTAGTATAAAAGAAAGTATATCAGCACCTTTTAGTAAAGAAGTACAAAAAAACCTTCTTGCTAAAAAAATGTCTAAAAATATTTACCAAGCAGACCCAGAGAAATTTCCATCATCACAATTTAACAGAGAAACAAAATTACCAGATGATGTTACAGATCAGTTAATAGCAAATATTGATGAAGCTGTTGAAATTGGAAGTAAAGTAGGTGTAACTCCAACAGTAGGAACGTCTAGTAAAAATGTAGGTTTGATTGCTATGGAAAGAAATATTAGCACAGCTCAAGGAACAAGTAGTGCTATGACTAACAGAAAAATACAAAACATAGCTAGTATGACAAATGCTTTGCAAAAGTCATTAAAAACACAACCTCTAGCAACAACAGAATTTGTTGAAACAACAGCAACTAAATTAAGAGCAAGTGAAGATTTAAAAAATCAATTAAATATTAACTTACAAGAAGCAATAGATGAAACAGATAATTTAATTACAGGTTTTACAAAATACGCAAAAAAAGACCCATCTATTTTATCAAGCAATATAGATACAGCATTAAGAAAAGATTTACAAAGTTTAGTAAGTAATAAAAATAAATTATTTAATAGTATAGACCCTAATGGTACTGTTATATTAGACAGAGCTATACTTAGGGATGCACTTAACAATTCTACACTAAGCAAAACTCCAAAACTTACTAGCTCATTATTAAATACATTAACTAAAAATGTTTTAAATGACAAAAAAACAGGAGCTATTTATAATACATTAAAAAAATTAGCTTCTAATAAAACTAAAACACCATTAACGTATCAACAATTATCAGCTATTAGACCTATATTAACATCTAAAATTAATACATATTTAAAATCAGATGAGGCTAATGGCGAAGTAGTTAAAAGATTAAGTGCAATAAAAAAATCTATTAATGATTACACAGAAAAATTAATTAATAAAACTGATAAATCAGTATCAGATAGAGCAAAAGAGGCTTTAGTATATTATAAAGATACATTTACCCCTGCTTGGAAAGAAGGTGTAGGTAAAATATACAAAGATGGAATACAAAGAAATAAACCATTTTTCCCTTCAGAAGTAGGCAATAAATTTATAATTGGCAAACCTGTTGGTGGTTCTAAAGAAACTATTAAACAACTCAACAACATGATTTCAAGAGCTTCAAAAGACGAAGTTTCTCAAGCAAAAATATTAGATGATGTTAATGATTATGTTTTATATCAATTTGCTAATAACGTAACAGGTAAAAATGCTAAAACAAATTTAAACGCTGTTAAAAGATTTATTAGAAATTATAAACAAATATTAAAAACACCAGAATTTAGTAAATCTAATAAAATTATAGAAGGTGCTAAAAGAGAATTACAAATACAAGATAACAAAATATTATCTAACAATGCAAAATTAAAAGAATTGCAAAGTAATATTTCACAAAGACAAAAAGATTTATCTTACAAAGCACTTAATAATTTAATTGATTTAGATGCAAATAAATTTGCAAATGCTGTTTTAAAATTACCAATAGATAAAGCTCTAAAAACTATACAAGAAGCAAAGGCACTAACTAAAGATAATCCTTTAGCACAACAAGGCTTGAGAAATGTATTTATAGATTTTGCAGAAGAAAATTTAACTAAATTCAATGTTAATGCAATGGGTGGGGATTTAGTAACTACTGCTGTTGCTCGTTTTAATTCTTTTATGACTGATAATACAGCAAAAATTTATCAAGAAATTTTAGGTAAAAAAGGTTTAAATACAGTTAAAAATGTTCATAGTTTATTAAAAAATTTTGAAAACATAAATTTAAAAGCTGTTACGGATTCTGATGTAACAATGTTAGCTCAAACTTTGAATAACTCAAGATTGTTTTTAGCTTCTATGTACGGAATAATTAGAGGAAGTGCAATTTTTAGATTATCAGAATTACTATCAAAAGCATTAGGTTTTCAACCACAAGCAACTATGGAAAGTTTAATGGTAAGAAGTTTTCTTGACCCAGAGTTGGGAAAAGAAATGTTAAGAAGAGCAAATCAACAAAACGTAAAACCTTTTGCATTAAAAATAAAAGGGTACATCGCTAACAATCTTCCACAGATACAAAGTGAAGGAACAGAAAATAAACCAAAAAGATTTAGACTAGCAGAATAAGGAAAAAAAATGACAATAAGTAACTTTAGTACAACAGCAAGCAATAATACCAGTATTAATGGTGTTTCTATTGCAGAGGGTATGTCTCCTAGTGACGTTAATAACGCACTTAGAGAATATTCCAAAGATTTAAGGACTGTTTGGAATGACAAAGAATGGTTTTTACTTGGTAGTGGAAATCAAACAGTAACGTACACCAGAGCTTCGGCTACAAGTGTTACGATTAATGCTGATGTGTCTTCTACTTATCATGTTGGTCGTAGAGTTAAAGTTATAGGTACAGCGACAGGCACTTTGTATGGTAAAATTGCTACGTCTTCTTATTCTTCTCCGAATACAACAGTTACTTTTACTTTTGATAGTGGGTCTATAAACTCTGGCGATACAACTGTATCAGTATTTGTTGGTAGTGTATTTAATAACCCTAGTGTTCCTGTAATAGACACAGACGCTATGACAGAGGATAGTGCAATACTTCCTCCTTCACAGCAATCTGTTAAAGCATTTGTAGAGTCTGGTAGTATTACCATGACAAACAAAACATTAACTAGCCCAACATTAACATCCCCTGTTCTTAACACATCATTATCTGGTACTGCTTTTAAAGATGAAGATAATATGTCATCAGATAGTGCTACTGCTGTTGCCTCTCAACAAAGTATTAAAGCATATGTAGATAGTCAAGTTACTGCACAGGATTTAGACATTAGTGATGGCTCTTCGACAATAGCTATTGATCTTGATAGTGAGACTCTAGGCATACTTGGTGGCACAGGAATAACGTCAAGTGCATCTGGTAATAATGTTACTCTTGCTATTGACGGAACAGTAGTCACAGAAAGCTCAACCGATACTCTTACAAACAAAACTATTTCTGGTAGCTCTAACACGCTATCTAACATTGCTAATTCAAGTCTTACTAATTCATCTATAACTGTAACAGATGGCTCTAACTCTACGGCAACTGCTCTTGGTGGTACAATTACTTATGCGGCAGGCGAAGGTTTAGATGTTGCAGAGTCTAGTGGAACAATTACTTATTCTGGCGAAGATGCAACCACTTCAAATAAAGGTGTAGCATCATTCTCTAGTTCTAACTTTGATGTTACCTCTGGGGCAGTTTCTATTAAAACAGCAGGTGTTGGTAATACAGCAGTTGCGACAGGAATTGCGGCTACTAAAATTGCCGATGGTTCAGTTACCGATACAGAATTTCAATACATTGGTGGTTTAACAAGTGATGCACAAACGCAATTAACTGGTAAACTTACTGCAAGTAATAACCTTAGTGATGTTTCCTCTGCATCTACTTCAAGAACAAATCTTGGTCTTGGCACAATATCAACACAGGCTAGTAATTCAGTTTCTATAACTGGTGGCTCTATAACAGGAATGAGTACGCCTTCATCAAATTCTGATGTTGCTATAAAATCATATGTAGATGAAGCTGTAGCAGGATTAAGAACAAGAATTATTGCGGAAGCAGGAACAACAGCTAATATTGATCTTACTGCTGACTTACAAAACGGCGATACTATTGACGGAGTTACTTTAGTAACAGGCGATAGAGTTTTAGTTAAAGATCAATCAACTGCTACACAAAATGGTTTATACATTGTTGTTTCAAGTGGTACAGCATCAAGAGATCCAGAGTACGATACAATCGCAGAGATCAGCGGATCGCTAATAGTTGTAAATCAGGGTTCTACTAATGATAACAAAATCTTTCTTTGCACGACAGATAGTGATGGTTCAATCGGTTCTACTAATATTACTTACACGCAAGTTACTCCAAGCAACACAGGTACAGTTACGAGCATAGGATTAGCACAATCTGGTTCAGAGTTTACTATATCTAATTCGCCTGTCACATCAGCAGGAAATATAACACTTGATGTAAATAGAATTTCGGCAACTAAGATTGGAGCAAACACTAACATTAGTGATACCGAATATGGTTACTTAAACGGAGTGACCTCAAATATACAAACGCAACTAGACAATTCAGCATCATTGGGCGATGCCATTAGTTTTGCAGTTGCTTTAGGCAGTTAAGGAGTAGAATAAATGGCTAATAATTTTTCTGATGCTAGTGCTACAATTTCAAATGCTTCTTTAACCGATATATTTACTGCATCTAATAAGTCTATGGTAATAGCAGGTACTCTGTCTAATACTGGAACAAGTGCAATAAATGTAACGATAAAGAAGTATGACAATTCAGCAACAGCAACTTTTACAATAATTAAAGATGCACCTTTACCTGTTGGAAGTAGTTTAGAAGTTCCTAAGATCGTTCTAAATACCTCTGATAAGGTACAGGCTCAATCTAGTAGTTCAAGTGGAACATTAGATGTAGCATTACAACTTTTAACAGATGTAGCATAATATGGGATATGTAGGTGTACCACCTCAGAGTGGATTTATAACAACAGCAAAACAAAGAGTAACATCAAGTACCAATAACTATGTGGACTTAGATCATTCTATTTCTTCTCTAGCAGATGTCA
>Ga0208134_1000205_pt1 | contig 37623 bp, 21 predicted proteins | sample VirMetDEL_Mar_31_FD_184515 | JGI IMG/M metagenome (GOLD analysis project Ga0208134, IMG submission 184515) | Aqueous microbial communities from the Delaware River and Bay under freshwater to marine salinity gradient to study organic matter... | ecosystem: Environmental > Aquatic > Marine >...
TATTGCTAAAGCCATAGAACAAGGAGAAGAAGTAACAATAGAATATATTGATTTTGATTAATGAAGTTTATAGGTCAGTACATACAAGACTTTATTGCTAGATTTAGAAGCGATGTTTATTTAGAAGATATAAGCACGGGTACTATTGCTAGTGGTGCTAACTTAGGCCTAGACTCAAACAACAAGATAGTAAAGAACACTGTAAGTGGTGGTACAACAGATTTAACAAGTGATGTAACTGGTGTGTTACCTATAGCTAATGGAGGTACAAACTCAAACTCAGCAGAAAATGCTAGAACTGCATTAGGTGTTGATGCAGCAGGAACTGATAACTCTACTAATGTTACACTTACAGGAACGCCTGACTATATAACTATATCAGGACAAGAGATAACTAGAAATCAAATTGATTTAGCTAATGATGTCACAGGTACTCTAGCAGCTGGTAATGTAGCTACACTAAATCAAAACACAACAGGGTCAGCAGCATCGCTTACTACAGAAAGAGACCTTCAGGTAAACTTAGCTAGCACCGCTGCTGATGGATTTGATGGAGGTGCTAACGCTACTGATATAGGTGTTAAAAATGCATTAGCTGTAGGTAACGGTGGTACAGGAGCTACAACTTTAACGTCTAACTCTGTATTAACAGGAAATGACACATCTGCGGTTCAAGCTGAATCTGGGCTAACATACGATTCAGAAGTGTTAAATGTTGGAGATGATGACAACGGTAGCGCAAGTATAAGGCGAAAAGCACACTCAGATGAGGCTGGAGGAGAATTTGAGATTAGAAGTGGTGATGCTGGTGGAACAGATAAAGCTGGTGGTAATTTGAAAATAATGGCTGGTAGAGGTACTGGGTCAGCAGCTGGTGGAAATGTACAGATTTGGGCTGGAGGTGCTTCGGGAGGCGGCAGTAGTAGTAGTAACGTCCCTAATGTTCAATGTGCTACTTTTAAAACTGATCAATCTACTATTTTACTAGGCAATCTTATATTTGAAGGATCAGTACCAGATGCACACGAAACAACTTTTAGTATAACAAATCCTACAGATGACAGAACAGTAACGGTTCCTGATGCTGATGTTGATTTAACTAAAATAAGAGCTGCTACAACTACGTTAGATGGTGTTGTTGAGTTAGCAACTACAGCAGAGACTACTACGGGTACAGATACTACAAGAGCTGTTACACCTGATGGATTAAAAGATGGCTATCAAGGAAGTACAAATGTTACTACGTTAGGTACTATAACAACAGGTGTGTGGAGAGGTACTGCTATAGATCAAGCTTATCTATCTGGACAAAGTGGTACTAACACAGGTGATGAGCCAGACGCAGATGCAACTACAAAAGGTATTGTAGAGTTAGCTACAACAGCTGAAGCTGACACAGGAACAGACACAACTAGAGCTATTACAGCAGCAGGTTTAAAGTCGCATGTTGATGCTAGATTTGCTTATCAATACATAAGTTTTACAGGTAATGTGACAGCTAACACTAGCGGTAATAGTTATTGGGAATACCCAACAGCTAATGGTATATCAAACCACACTTGGACACAGATAGTAAAAAATACTACTGGTGGAGTTAACAATAGAGACACTACTACTGTTGGGGATGAAGTTGGTATTGATAGACTTAATCAAGGTAGTGCTGGCGTTAGAATACCTTATGCTGGAACAATAGTTGGATTTACTGGTAGTGGTAGAAATTCTAGTGGTGATAGAATATATTATGCAGGATTATTTGTAGGGACACCTGACTGGGGAACTAACAACGATATAAACGCAGAGCTTGTAGCTGTAGCAGCAGCAGACAACAATAGCGGTAGTTACCTCAGTAGACCATCTAAACTAGAAGACTTAAGTAGGTCTTACTCTATATCAGCAGGAGATGTTATATATCCAGCTTTTAAAGGAAGTGGCACTAACGCAGATATAATACAAGCAAACATAACAATAGTAATTAAAACACCATTAGTATAATGCCAGATATTAAAACAATGACACAAGAGTTAACTGACACGTCAGCAAACATAGAGCAGTCAATGCTTGATGGTGATTACCAAGAAGTTGTAGAGATACTAAATAAGATGGTAGAAAAGTTAGACGAATTAGTAGAAGCACAAAACGCAGAATAGAATGAGTATACCTCACAAAAATATAACTGTAATTAACAAAACACTGTCTGACAATTTATTTGTAAGCATGTTTGATTTTGCACAAATAGATATTAGTAAAAATAAAAATTTTTATGTATACTGTATGTCTATTGCAAATACAGGAAGTTCAGAGGCAATAGTTTCTGTTTATCATGGAATTAGACAAGAGGATAACTTAGATTATGGTGTAGTAAAACATAGAGATTTAGACTATAGAAGTAAAACACCTTTAGCAGAATATTACAAATATATAATAAAACAAGTAAAAATACCAGTAGGTACAACTCTTAAACTAGAAGTAGAAGATTTATATTTTCCTTTAGATCACAGTTTATTTGTAACTCAAACTACATCAATAAATTTAGACATTAGTTTAAAATTAGCAAATTTAAACATAACAAAAAATAATAATAATACTTATTAATTATGATAAATAATATATTAGGCGGAATATTAGGTAAAGTAGTAGACAATGCAGAAGGCATTTTAGATAAAGTAATTACTACAGATAAAGAAAGAGATGAAGCAAAACTGCAATTAAAAAAATTATTGCTTGATGCAGAAAAAGAGGCTTTTGCAAAAGAAGTAGAAGATCGTAAATCTGCAAGAGACATGTATAAAGACGACGCTATTATACAAAAAGCGTTAGCAATTCTTTTTACAGTTGCATATTTTGGAATTAGTTTTGTAATGTTTAACCACTTTATACTAGGAGATATTAATCTCGGAGAATTTGAAATTAGTTTTATATCTACAATATTTGGGGCTATGAGCGCTAAAGTAAATACTATTGTAGACTTTTTCTTTGGAGGTTCATCTAAAAAGAATGAAGAAACAAAAAAATAAAAATGACATTAAACGAAATAGCATATAACTTATTAAATCTTGTTAGAGGCGGAAGATCTAACCACGATGAACACATATCGTTAGATCAGATTAAATTTAACGTTAGGTATTACCGCGCTATGTTTATACGACGAGACTATGCAAAAAATGGTTTTGTAAGTAGACATGTAGAACAAGATTTAGGGTGTATAAAATTAATAAAAGTTGATGCTAGTAAATGCTGTAATTTACCTATTAATTGTGCAGTGTATAGAACAGAAAAAACTATACCTAAAACAATACGTAGAAACTTTGAAGAGTCTGTTACACATGTAGGCGATGTTACAGGATTAGGTACAATACCTTTTGTTGAGTCAAATGCTATTCAATGGATACCGTACGATAAGTATACAAAAGATAAAATGAAAGCATATATGATAGAAGATTATCTTTATGTATATAACGCAGACGGTTTAGAATATATAAATGTTAAAGGTATATTTGAAAATCCTAAAGAGGTAGAAAAATTTTCTGACTGTAAAGATAACGGGGGAAATTGTTATAGCGATGACTATGACTATCCAATACCTTTAGATATGATTAACCTGATTAATCAGGGTATATTAAATGGAGAATTAACTTTGCTTTCTTCTAGTATGAGTGATACATATAATGATAGAATGCAGGATGTACAAACAAGACAACAACCAAGTAAAAAACAGAACTAATGGGAAAACAAATGATTAAAAGAAAAGACGGCTCTTACTCGCAACGAGGTCTTTGGGATAATATTAGAGCAAATAAAGGTAGCGGTAAAAAGCCTACTAAAAAAATGTTAGAACAAGAAAAGAAAATTAAAAACGAAAATAAAATGGGTGGTAAAAGAAAACTTTACAAAAAGGGCGGCAAGTCAGAATTTGGCATGCTTAGCGTAAAAGCAGGGGTTGACAATAATCCTAATCCTACAGCAGCTGATAGAATTGTTGGCGCTAAAAAGAATAAAAAGAAGATGGGAGGAAAAGCACCAGAAAAGAAAATGTATGGTGGTAAGAAAAAAATGATGAAGAAAGGCGGTAAAAAGAAAATGATGGGCGGAGGTATGAAAAAAATGTACCAAAGCGGTGGATTCTTAGATGCTCCTTCAGTAGCTGATTTAGACAACTTATAATGGCTTATACTATTGTAGATATATACAATAGTTATAAAGCCGATAAAAACCAATATGTAGACAAAGAAACCTTTAAAAATATTTGTAATCAGTTTAATATAATGATTATGGATTATATTTTAGAAGGTAAGGAGTTTAACATGGGCTACAATTTATCTACTTTATCTATTGTAAGAAAAGAAAGAGATCCTAGAACTCCTAGAATAAATTGGGGAGAGTCTAATAAATACAAAAAAGAACTTGCAAATCAAGGAAAAGAATTGTATAGTAAACATACTGACTCAGGAGAAAAATGGCATATATACCACACTGATGAATTTTATTGTAAATTTTATTGGAGAAAAGGTAAATGCTCTGTTCCTAATAAATCAGTATATAGATTTGACGCAACGAGAGGAATAAAAGGTAACAAAGAAAAACTAATAAATCTATTAAAAACAGATGAGTTAGCTTATCTTAAATTCAAAAAGAACTAATGGCAAAAACACCACTATGGCAAAGAAAAGCAGGTAAAAGTCCTTCAGGAGGATTAACCGCAAAAGGCTCTAAAAGTGCTGGTGTGGGCAGACCTGTTACTAAAAAGAATCCAAAAGGCAAAGCTAAAAAACGTAAAAACTCTTTTTGTGCTCGTATGAAAGGAATGCGTAAAAGACAAAAAGCTAAAAACAATACTGGTAAAGATAGGTTGAGCTTAGCTTTAAAAAAGTGGAATTGTAGAGAATGTGGAGGCTGGTACAGAGACGGAGGTTTCTTAGAGCCACCAGTAGAAAATATATTTGAATAATGGCTATATACAAAACAATATCAAGTAAGGCGGTAATCCGTAAAATATTTAGAGATTTAAAACCTCAAAATGATAACTGGGTAGATGACGCAGTAGAATGGATAGGTGAGGCACTAGAACATATAGGAGCTGCACCTCAACTATGTCAAAAGCAATGTGTGATAGACATAAAAGACCACAAAGCACTAATGCCTAGCGATTTGTATTACATTAATCAAGTTGCAATAAATAACTCTGTATCACCTGTAAACTCAGAAGAGTTAGATAAATTAATAGATAAAGTAAAAGAACTAAAAGATGAGATAGCAGCCGCTCAAGCAGCTGGTCAAGAGTATTCAAGCACTACATCTATACTACATGAAATTAATTCTAGAATTGTAGTATTAGAAAATGTATATTTTAAAAACGAAAATCTTTTACAACCTTTACAATATGGAGCTAGTACATTTCATAAAAGTATGCATTGCGATGGGTGTGTAAATGAAAACACTAGATACGAAGATACTTATATTGTAGATTGTGATTATATAAAAACATCATTTGAGTCAGGAAAAATATGTATAAGCTATATGGCATTTCCTACAGATGAAGAATGCTATCCTTTAGTGCCAGATGATATTAGCTACATGGAAGCTATGTTTTGGTATATATACAAAAAGCTTTTAATATCATTTGTAGCTCCGCCTGAAACAAAAAGAAATGGAATAAATTACACGTTTGCAGATCAAAAATGGAAGTATTACTGTACACAAGCTAGAAACGCTGCAAACTTTCCAGATATAGATAAATACGAATCATTTATGAATCAGTGGGTTAGAATGATTCCTAGTATAAACAGACACGATACAGCGTTTGAAGATTTAAACACAAGAGAAGATTTATATAGAGGCTAATGGCAGATAAGAGATTTATAAAAGGACTATTTAAAGACACAGCGCATATTGACCAGCCTGAAGGAAGTTGGCGATACGCGCTAAATGCGTTTCTTAATCACAATGATGGGGCTGTTAGTAACGAAGGTGGTAACGAAGTTGCAGGTAAATTAGATGTTCCTACTGCTAGTGGAGGTATTGAATTTTATTTAGTAGTTGGAGAAATAGCAATTGACAATGATAGAACAGTATTGTTTTTAAAAGACCAAAGACCTAAAACTGCAGCGTTTACACCTTTTTCTGCAATAGGTATTTTTGATCCTAAAGGAACAGCTACTGCTGGATATATCAATAGGTTTAAACTTATTTTAGAATTAGATGTTAATAATCCTACATCCGCATTTATTTCTAAAAATCTAGATTTAAACTTTAGTTTAAACCATAGAATTGAAGGTACATTTAAAATAGATAGCAGAAATAATACTATTATATATTGGACAGACGATTTAAATGCTCCTAGAAGTTTAAATGTTACAAGACAAGAAACTTCTACTGAGTTTATGATTTATAATACTCCAATATCTACATCAACAAATGCATATTATATAGAGCAATTAAACTTATTTCCACATTCTGGGCAAGTCCCACATATTACATTAGTAGATAATGGAGATCACCAAGATTCAGTTAAAGAAGGTGGAGGCCTTTTAACAGGCGTCTATTACTTAGCCTTAGCATATGTATCTGAAGATTTTGTAGCTACTAATTTTGTAACAGTGTCTAACCCTGTATCTATTGTAGATGAATTTGACCATACAAGACCTACTTATAAAAAGGATGGGGCAAAAGACGGTGTCCAAACTAGTAAATCTATACGTTGGAGAGTAGAAAATTTAAACAGTGATTACCCCTATATAAGACCTGTTGTAATTAGAAAAATGGGAGATGCTATTGACGCTTATAGATTAAATGATTTAGATAACGCAATAGTTAGTGATACTACTAAAGGTATTACTTTTAGTGGAGTAGAAGGTTATGCAAAAGCTTCTATTGATGAGGTAATTATTGACACGGTATCTTATGAAAAAGCAAAAACAATAAATCAATTAGACGGTATATTGTATCTAGGAAATTTAGCATCTAGGCAAGATTTAGGATTTCAAAAATATGCAAACAATATTAAAGTAAATTCTGTTTTAAAAGAAATAGACCCTTTTGATGAAATATATTACACTGTAGATGGCCTTGAAAGTGGCTATCAAAATTCTCAAGTAGATAGTGGTAATATTGTAGATGATACGAAATCTTATAGATACCAACCTAATATATATAAGTATAAAGGATACAAAAGAGATGAGGTATATGCTTTATATCTTGCATTTATAATGAATGATGGTAGCATGTCATATGCTTATCACATACCTGGAAGAGAGAATAATAATATAGAATGGCATGATGACGCAGGATATATTTCTCAAAACGGAATAGGCAATGGTCCTTACGATGAATATGCTTCTGCACCTCCAGGTGATTTTAGAGAACTTAGTCCTAGTGGTGCTAAATTATTTCACTTTTGGGATTCTAGTAGTGTTAATCAAGGCGCTAATAGAAATCCTTTTGGTAATTGTAGGCATATGAATTACTGGCATAATGCTACTGAATTTTATCCTGACACAGAAAATTATGAAGTGTGGGACAACACAGGTGGAGGTACTCAAATTGGAAGTCTTAGAGGTAGACATGTTAGACATAATCATTTTCCTTCTAATGAAAACCTGCTAAGAAAATCTATAGACAGTTGTCATGATATTGAAGAGTATGAAAACACAGAAGAGTTTCAAACTCAAGATGGCGCTAATTGGAACGGTGTTTTTGGAGTAAGACAAAATAATACACAAGGAAGTGCGGCTCCTAAATTTATTGTAGGAGGCTTTTCTACTACAGGTGTAGGATGGAGTGGATCGACAATGTGGAGAGATAGTGGTGGTTCTGGCGGTGGTATGGGAGCCGTAGACCCAAGTAGATACACTAGTTCTGCATATGCAAGTGATATGCGAAACGCTTTGTATACTAGCGGTATAAATGGAGGAGGTAGACTTACAGCAGTTCAAGACAATACAGAAGTTTGGGTAACTTATTCATTAAGAGTAGAAGATTGCTGTGGAGCGGCGGGCTCAGATTATGACATGAAAATTGTTCATAATAGTAGTGTTGCAGGACCAAATGTTTGTGGGCATAATCATAATACTTATTTAGATGAAAATGATACATGGGTAAGCGCAGGTACTAGTTGTCACAATGCAAATTCCAATGGTATACAAAATCCTGATGTTCCTGGATATTTTGGGTGGCACAGAATAATTTTAAATCAAGGAGAGTATGTAGAAGTTCGAGCTAAAAATAGAAATAGTGATCAAGATATTAGACAAACTGATGACAGTTGTAACACTAGTGGATTTATTGTTTTTGATGTAAGACCTAACTATAGTACAGGAGGACCTTTAAATAATGTAAAAATATCTCATAAAGTAAGAGCTTTAGGATTTCAATTAGAAGATATAAAAATACCTAGAGCTATTGCAGACAAAGTTCAAGGATTTAGAGTGTACTATGCAAAAAGAGAGCATTCAGATAAAACTATTTTAGGTCAAAGTGTTATTACTCCACAATTAAGAGCTTTTGGTAAAATTGGAATATGTCAAGAAGCTGTAGGTAATACTTTAGCTGTAACAACTTTACAAGCATTAAGTAATACAGAAGAAACTTTTTATGTTAATAGCGCTTATGCAAGAGATGCGTCGGAGTATAAAAACTACAAACAAATATCTTTTTATGATTTTAATTTACTTAGAACTAAAAATAGTATTGCACCCGCTACACACATTAAAGTTCAATATGGAGTATACGACTACGCATGGAATGGTCCAGATGTAGAAACAGAAAGATTAGAACTTACAGAACTTGAAGAAGATACAGATGGAGTTTTAAGTACAAATACAATTTATTCAAATGACAGTACACAAAATTGTATAACTCCTCAAGTTAGGTCTGGGCTTTTTGTTGGCCGTAATTACGTAGATACTAAAGCTTGGTTTAGTAATGCTGCAGGTTCAATACAAACTAATGTAAACAGAGTGTTAGGACAAAAAGCAAAATCATATGTAATTGGAGATTCTATATTTGATGGTAGACCTCTTGGTCTTTCTAAAATAATGAACTTATATGGAGAAACTCACATAGCATTAGCTTTTAAAGATGGTCACGAGTTACCTACTATTAGTACAGTTCAAGATGGTAATTACGGAGAACCTGAAGAAAATCAACCAAGTACTTTACTAAATTTAAACGGAACGTCTGGTTTTAGTGCTTCTGATTATTGTGCTTATATAGCAGATAATGGAGACGTCCATACTAATGGAAGTCAAATAGCAGATTTGTCAAATATGCATGAGTCTTATATAGTAGATCTAAAAGCGTTTAAATCCGATGTATATAAATCTATAGATAGTCAAGATTTAATATGGACAGGATTTGAAGTTTTAAATGAAGAGTTAGAAAACTTTATTTTTGAAGAGGATGGTTATATGTCAGGAACTGGAAATACTGCAACTCTTGCAAACTTTAATCAAGATCAAATTAATCAAGGTTTTGATGGTATATTTGGTGGAGATACATTTTTGTGTAGGCACGGTGTAACAAAACATACTACTCCTTCTTACAGTAATGCTGATGCTAATTCAGAAAAAGCTGTATACGAACATATAGTAGAATCTGTAGATAATATTAATTTTAGACATACAGAGTCTGATGAAAGTTTATATTTTCCAGGAACTCATTTTAAGGCTTTAATTCAAAAAATGGGTAAAATAGATTTACATTCTCAAGATAATTTAAAATATAATAAAAATTATAGTGAAAATAATGATTTAAGAACTGCTATACCTTTACCAGTAAAAGACCCTAATCAAACAGAGTTTCCTACTAGAACTCATAGAAGTGCTAAAAATGATACAACTAGTTTAATTGATAACTATAGATTGTTTTTAGCTAATCAATTTAAAGATTTACCTCGTAACAGAGGAGAGCTTTGGAAGCTTTCTTCATTTAGCAATCTATTATATTTCCACATGGAAGATAGTTTGTTTAAAGCAAAAGGTAAGCAATCTTTACAAATGAAAGACGGATCAGAATCTTTTGTAGGAAGTGGTGATATATTCCAACAAGATCCTGATGAAGTAGTACAAACTTCTCAAGGATATGGAGGCACACAATCTCAATACGCAGCAATAACTACTAAAGCAGGATACTTTTTTGTAGATAAAAAATCTAGAAAAGTTTTCTTAATGCGAGATCAACTTGTAGAAATTAGTGCTAATGGAATGGAAAATTGGTTTAGAGAGAATATGGCTTTTACTTTAGAAAGATATGGAGCTACAAGTAGTTTAGATAATCCTTTAGCAGGTGTTGGTTTTCACTCTGTGTGGGACTCTAAATATAAAAGAATAATTCTTACTAAAAGAGACATTGTTCCATCTCAAGAGTTTATAGATAATTGGATTGATAATGTTGAAGTAAACACTTTATATGATAATGCAGGTACAATAAACTATGATTCTAATCTTGGTCAATATTATGTACATGGAGGTTACGGTATGGCTGGCGTTTTACCTCATACATATATAGATTTTAATGACACTGAATACTTTAGAAAAAGCGGGTGGACTATATCGTATTTTCCTGAATTAAATATATGGGTAAGTTTCCATAGCTATGTTCCTTACATTTATTTAAAATCTTCTACTACATTCTATTCTATAACGGATAAGTATGATGAATATTTAAATGGTGATACAGCTGTAACGGGAGTTCCAGACGCTATTAGTTTTGCTGGAAACGCTGGTATATGGGAGCACCATGCAGGTAAAAAAGGTGTGTACTACGAAGATGTTGCTATAAATCAAACTCCTAATAATTTTGAATTAGAGTTTATACACAATAGTAGTAAAACTTTAGATAAAATTTATTCGTCTTTTGATTTTACATTACAAACATTTAAATATAATACTGACACTTTATATTACGATTTAAATGTTTTAGAGCACGGGTTTGATAAGTTTATTATGTACAACACTCATCAAATGGATGAGCGTGATCTAATATATTTTGTAAACACTAGACGAGTAGGTAACGAATGGAAAGTAAATAAATTTAGAGATAGAGCTGCACTATCTACTAATGTAGATGCATATTATACAAATGCAGCTACTAATATAATTGGAGGAGTTAATGATGGAACTCTTACAACTTTACACACAGAAAGTAAGTTTGAAGCAAGTTATCTTTTAGGATATTATACAGAAAATTTAAATGCTAACTATTTAAATTTAGGAAAAGCTTGGAATTTACAGAAAAAATTTGTAGACAAATGGTTAGGAATTAGACTAATTTGTAGGAATGAAGGAAATAAATTGTTAAATTTGTATGCTACTAATGTAGCGTCGCGAAAATTCTATAGATAAAATGAAAAGAAATAATAAAAAAAATAAGTATATAAGCAGGTACCAAGTTGGGGGACCTGTCGTAATTGGCGGCAAGACTCAGCAGGCAATGCGTATGCCAATAGCAATGCAATCTGGTGGTATGTATAGTGACAATCAACTACCAGCAGGTATGGGATCTACAGCAATGACTGTATATCAAGAAAGTAATCCAGAAGTTCAAGCACAAAGAGAACAATCTGTTGAACAAGAAGCTCAAAATATTAGACAAGAAAGTACAATGTTAGGCCAAGAGCTTATGGCGGACGAGCAACAAGCTAAGATGGATATTGCAGAAGCGGGACAAGCTGGTGGAAAGTTTGATGCTGCAGTAGGTTATGGAGTTGAAGGTATTAAAGGATTAAATAAACTTGGAGTATTTGATAAAGCTAAAGAAAAATTAGCTAGTAAAGCTGCAGAAAAAGTGGCTGCTGAATTAGCAGCTAAAGCGGCTGTAAAAAAAGGTTTAGGTGAAGGAGCTTTACAAACAGGTAAAACTGCATTAGGAAAAGAGCTTGGTGCTAAGTTTGCTACTGACCAAGGTACAAAACTTGTTACAGGTGAGATTGGTAAAGGAAGTTTATCATTAGCAGGTAAAGAAGGCGCAACTGTTTTAGGTAAAGAAGCTGCTAAAACTATAGGTACTGAAGGAGCTAAGCAAGCAAGTACAGGATTAATTCAATCTTCTGTGAATCCAAATGCAGCCGCAATGGTTGCTAATATTGGTGGTAAAGCTATTAGTATGGCAGCAGATGATGGTGACGCTACTAAATGGAATGCAGGTGAAGTAACAGGTGATGTACTAGGTAAAGCTGGTGAATATGCAGGTTATGGTGCTATGTTAGGATCTGTTGTACCAGGTCTTGGTAATGTAGCAGGAGCATTAGGTGGAGCTATTATTGGTGGTGGAGTTGCCGCAGTTCAAGGTTTAACAGGTAGAAAGAAAGCTAGAAGAGCAGAAGCTAAAGCAGAAGCAGATAAACAAGCAAAAATATCTAAATTTAATAAAGATGTTTCTCAAAATTTTGCTCAAAGACAAGCAGTTGCTAGAGCAGGAGCACTTAGACAAAAAACTTATTCTGGTTATGATTTAGGTAGAAACGTTTCTTATAAGTTTGGAGGATATAACCCAATGCCAAGGTACGCGGCGTAAAATAAATTATTATGTTTAGAAAAAAGTTTATAGATAGATTACGTGATAAATATCAGACTGGTGGGGTTCCTGCATCATTGCAAAACATGCCTAGACCTAATATACCAATGCCTGATAATAGTAATCAAGGTGTAATTAAACCTGCTGATGACAGTTTAAGAAATAAGATGTATCAAGCTTCTCAAAAATTTAAAAATCTTAATATAGGACCTGGAGGAACACCAGTAGATAAAGATGGTAAGGCAATGAATAATCCTGTAACATCTATGCTAGGATCTTTTACAGGAGCAACACCTGTTATGGAAATTGCACAATCAACTAAAAATTTTAAGGATGATCCTAGTAAAGAGACTGCAAAAAATTTAGCGCTTGACGCAGTAGGAACTATTCCGCTAGGAGGAAAGGTTTTAGGAGTTGGTGCAAAATATGGTCCTAAAGTTCTAAGTTATGCAGATGATGCATTAAACGCTTTTAAATCTATACCAGCTGTAAGCTCAGGACTTAAAGCTTTAAAAGGTTACAAACTATCAGGCGCTTTTTCTAACGAAACAGGTGGATTTTATCAAACAGGTGGTGAGATAAATACTACATCATCAGATACTATACAAGGTTTAAGTAGCAGTCAAAATGCAGCTAAAATTAAGTTTGAAAGAAAAATTAAAAATAAAGGATTAAACCCGTTTTCTAATTCTGTTAAAAGGAATACACAAGTATTAAAAGATAAAGATGGTAATTTTATATATAGATATATAACTCCTTCTACTGATAAAAAGCAATATGGTGGTACAAGTTCTAATACTTTGCCCTCAGCTATGTTACCAGGTAGAGCTGGAACAGGTTTAGGTAGCAATACAAATAGTTCTGCAGAAGCTTTAACTTTACAAAGACTTCAAGAACAAGCTATGATGAAGCAACAGCAAGAGGCCATGGCTAACTTAAACGCAATTGTAAATCAGGGTGGATCAGGCTCTAAAAAAAGACAAATGGGTGGGCCAGTTGATTTACCAGGCGGTAGTATGGAGCCTATACCTGGCAGTGATGCTGTAGAATTTAAAGGTCAAACGCATGACGAAGGCGGTATTATGATGGATGCGCAAACAGAGGTAGAAGATGGAGAAACTATGGATCAAGTTACTATGGCTAAAAAAGGTGGTAAACGTGATTATTTCTTTTCTTCTTATCTTAAAAAAGGTGGTACGTCATTTGCAGATATGCATAAACAAATACTACAGATGGGCGGAAGTCAAGAAGATGTAGATGCGTTAGCTAAAGAGCAAGAAAAAATAGCAGGTAGAAACCCTGGCACTGTAAAGGCAAAACATGGTGGGGCGAGAGTACTAAACAAAGTTTCTAAGGAATTAGAAAATGCTTCTAAAATGCATAAAGCACAGTCTGTTAAAATTGCAGACCTTGTAGACCATATGGGTAAAAAACAAGGGGGAGGATTTTTTGGAGAACCTACTAATCTTACTACATTAGAACAAGATTATATGAACACTAACATGTATGACGATGAAGGTGGTCAATATTTAGTAAATACTCCTGCACAAAATTTATATATGGAGCCTTTTAATAAAGCTGCAGAAGAAGAAAAGCAGAAAAATATAACTAATGACATGTTAAATAATCCTGAAGAATACGGATTAGATGACAACATGGAAATAAATGAGGAAGAGGAAACTTTTGAAGATCCATTTGTAGAAGTATATAGAGCTCAGCAAAAGCAAAAGCAAGAGCTTATGGATAAAGCTAGAAAGAAAGCAGCTAAAGGAAAAGGTACCCCTACAGAAGCATATGTAGGTATGGGAGCTCAAGCAATTCCTGCATTATATGCATTTTTACATAAACAAAAACCACCGCAAGAAGTAAGTTTTAATAAAGGGTTTACAGGTGATGTAAGAGCAGGTAGAATAAAAGCTCAAAAATTAGACAGAGTAAATTACAATGCAGAGAGATCTGCAGCGGACGCAGACAAAAGATCTTTTGATAGATTTGTTGAAACATCTGGAGGAGGCCCTGCTAATGTAATTAATAGATTAGCAATGCATAGTAAGAACCTAAGAGCTAAGATGGCTATTACTGCTGCAGAAACTAAAGCTAATACTGCAATTGCAAATCAAGAAGCGGCTATGGCGCAACAAGCTGAGACACAAAACGTTTCTAACGCACTAAGAGCTTCGCAATTTAGCGCTCAAATGAATAGAGCTGAAGCTGCAAGAAAAAATCAAGTAGAAGCAATAAACGTTGCAGCTAGAAATAAATTCCAATCAGATCAAGAGATTAATAAAATGAATGCTCTTAGCGGACTAGGACAAGGTGTCGCAGGAGCTATGAGTGATATAATGGCTTATAAATCTCAAGAGCGTATGGCAGAGGCTATTGGTTCTGAAGGTATATACCAAAGAGATATAATGAGAAACTATGTTGCAAAACAGGCTCAAAAGAATGGTATTCTAGATGTTTGTGAGGCTGGAACATGTACTGATGAGCAGTTAAACGAGTTTGTTGCTAATATAAAATTTTAATTAATGGCTAAGTACGAATTACCACAATACCAGTCTATGTATGTAGACCCTCAATCTGTAGCAATTAATACAGAGTTGAGACAAAGATTTGTTGACTCTTTTGCAGCTGATGACACTTTACAGGCTACTGTAGATGGCATGGATGTTGCAGACTTTGATGGAGATGTAAATAAAAAGAACCAGCTAGCAGATCAGTATAACGAACAAATACGAACTAGAGCAGAGCGTGGTGATTATGAAACATTAGGCATGTCTATTAGTAGAGATGCTAGAAATTTTATTAAAGACTACACTCCTTTACAGCGTAACAAAGAGCAATACGATAATTATATTAAAACAATTGAAGAATCTGAAAAAATAGGTGCAGGTAAGCCAGGAGGAATAGATTCTGCAACAGCGGCAAAATTAAAAAAATACGCTGTACACAATTATAATGGTTTAGAGTATGATGAACAAGGTACTTTAAATAGAGATTCTTATTTTAATGGCCCTGGATTTGTAGGTGAAGTTGATGAGTACGCTCTTATAAAAGAAGAAATGGCTGACGTAGTTGCTAGACAAGATCCTAAAAACTTAGGATTTGAAATACCTTTAGACAGTCAAGGAAAAGCTATTATAGAAAATGGTATTATTAATGGTGTTCCTAGATATTGGATGACAACTAAAAGTGGTCGTGAATATATTGATGAAAATTTAGTATTAAATGTTACAAATAGAGTTTTAAACAGGCCTGATGTAAAAGGAGCTTTTAATCAAAGAGCCTTACTTGATACTTATTCATATGATCAAGTTGTAGATGATCGAGGGACTACAGCTGCTCAAGTACAATTAGACGAAATGCAAATGTCTTTAGAAAATGACATAAATGCATTAAACCAAAAAGGTGGAGCGCTAACTGCTGACGAGACAACAAAATTAAATGATTTAGAAGCACAATTAGAAAATCTTATTGAAAATAGACAAGAAAACGGAGATATGTCAACTCTTCAAAATGTAGATCTTAACAATAAGATGAATGAATTCTACCAATCTAATGTAAATAAATATACATACGATAAAAAAGAATATGCTCGAACATATGACGATGACAAAGAGTGGATGGCAAATAATACTGGAACAGAAAATCCTTACAATGTTCAAACTGTGTCTACAGTTTCTGAAGCTCAGCAGGTTCCAACTATTGGAGGCAACTCTACTGAAACTATAACTACATATATTGAAGATAGAGAAAATGCAATTAATACTACTTTAGAATATTTTAACAATCTTACAGATACAAATGGACAACCTATAGCGGTAACTAATGAAGAAGTATTAGACGATCTTTTAGGTTTAGATGATTTTGGAGCTGGTAGTGATGGTACTTATAGTGAAGATATACAAGCTATGGCTAAAAAATATAACTTGTCTCCAGAGCTATTTATAGAAAAAGCTAAACAAACTCAGATTAATAAACAAAGACAACTTCTTGCGCAGCAGCGTAGAAAAGAAACAGAACTTGAAGTATTTAAAACTGATGATTACAATTCTGTAATTTCTGATGAGTATGCTAATTTAGGATTTAAAGATGATGGCGGTAATTTTTCTATAACAGGTCTTAGAGTAAAACAAGCATTAGTTGATTTAGGTCTTATAGATAAAGACGCATCTGTTAAAGACGCACTAGATTTTTATAGTAAAAATCAACGAAGTTCATTTGGTGGTTCAGGTACTACAGCTGGGGCACTTACAGATGACACACTTCAAAGAAATGTATTAGCTCAAATAGCTAAAAATGTCGGAGAGTCGCTTGATCCTAGAGATGGTAAAAATCCAATGGATGTTACGGCAGACGATGTAGCTATTAGAGGTCTTATAAGCAACTATGAAGAAAAGATTGCAAAAGACAATGAAAAGGTAGATGAATATTATAAAGCTAATGTAAAAACTGACACAGGCTGGGATATGCCTCACTTTGGAGATAAAGAAAATGCTGCAAAGGTAACTAAAGCATTTGAAAGTACTTTTGAAGATCCCGCTTCTTGGCAAACAGTTCCTATTTATAATCCTGATCCAAATGCTGAAAAACAATATGATGAAAATGGAAATGAAGAACCATATACTATTGGACAATATATGAAGGATCAAAATATAATAGGTGTTAACAAAATAAAAATTAAAGCTGATCAAATTAAACTTAGTTCAGTGGTAAGAGCAGATGGGGTTTCTGTATTACTTATACCAATAACTTTAGAAGATGGAACAGTTGTACCTTTAAGAGCTGATGCGGTTGGTATACAAAATGAAGCTTTAACCAGATGGACAACTTCTGCAGAATATGAGGCAGGTAAATTATGGCAAATGGGAGTACAAGCAAACTTACCTCAAGGCCAATTTAAACCAGAGTTGCTTGATGGTATAATTTTTGATTACAAAAATAATGAGGTTATTGTAGATGGAACCCCTATGAAAGCTTCAGAAGGATTACAAGTTGTTGCAAATATGTTACATAGAGCAAATTATGCTAAAACTATGGGTTCAGATCAATCAGAATTCTTTAGTAAAATAACAAAAAACTAATAATGCCTATACAGTTTACAGCAGAGGATTTAAATCCAACAACTAATCTTCCTAAGAAAAAATTAGGAGCAGGTATACCTGTAGGCGATGCTGCAGGAGATTTTACTAAACCTATACAAATTGCAGATCCTTTATTTTTTGATACTCAAGATTTTACAAACAGGTATACTGATGACCTTTCTAAGTATACAGATTATGGTGTAGTTCCTACTAGATTTGGAGACTGGGATGAAACAAGAGCTCAAAATCAAAGCACTGGAGAGAAATGGATGAGGGGTTTAGGTAAAGCTGGTATAACAACAATAGGTGCAGTAGCAGAAAATACATTAGGAATTATAGCAGGTTTAGGATCTTTGCTTACTGGTAATGACTATTACGATAATCCAGTTGGTAGAACTGTAGATAAAGCTAATGATTGGGCAAGAAACGAAATGCCTAATTACTATACTCAGAAAGAAGAACAAATGGGAGCATTCCAAAGATTAGGAACAGCAAACTTTTGGGCAGACAAAGCTATGAATGGTTTAGGTTACTCTTTAGGTTCTATAGCAACTATGGCATTAACAGGAGGATCAGGGTATGTAGGATTAGCAAGTAAAGCTTTAGGAGCTAGTAAAATGACTACACTAGCAGACAAAGCTGCAAGAATACATAAACTATACAAGACTACAAAAAGTGCAGCTACTGCAGGTAAACTTACTGACATGATGGGTAAAGTGTCTGCCGCACAAAGATTTAAAAGAGGCGGGCAAATGCTTGATGCGGGTATTATGATGTCGCTTGCAGAATCATCTGTAGAAGCTAGAGAAACTAAAAAGCATACATACGATACTCTTGTGCAAAATGCATTAGAGCAAAAAGGATTAGAGTACGATTACCAATTAGGAGAAGCGCAATTAAAAGAATTTAGAGATGCTGCAAGTGCCGCAGGTAATGTAAACTTTGGTTTAAACATGGCTGTACTATCAGCATCTAATGCATATATATTTGGTAAAATGATGTCTCCTAAATATATACAAAGAAGTGGAGCTCTTAATGGTATAAAAAAGAATCAAGCGGGAGAGTGGGCAGATAACACAGCTAAAGGTTGGAGAAAAGGATACAAAAAAACTAAACCTGTAATACAGGGATCAGCTGCAGAAGGTTTTCAAGAAGGCTCGCAATACGCGTCTAATATAGGTACTACAGAATTTTATACTTCTAAGTTTTCTGATATGGGAGGTATTAGTAGAGTAGAAGCATTAAACGAGGGTTTATCTAAAACTTTTGGAGAAACAGAAGGTATAGAATCTATATTACTAGGTGTTATTACTGGTGGTATAATGGGTGGGGGATCTTCTATAATAAACAAACCTACTAAAGCTAGAGATGCCGCTGCGCAACAAGTACTAGATATATTAAATACAGGTGAGTTTTTAAATAGTGTAGATAAAGCTCAAGGTCAAGAGCGTACACTAAAACTGTTAGAAAAAATGGAAGAAGCGTATAAAAACGACGACCCAGGACTAGCAGAGCAATATAGATTACAAGCATTAATGAGTGATATAATTACTATGGACAATGCAGGGTTAACAGATCTATACAAACAAAAACTTGATGATGCAGTAAATTTACCTGATGAAGAATTTGCAAAACAATTTGGCTACAATACTGAGGCAGAGTTTGATAAAAATAAAGTTGTACAAGAATTAAAAAAGGATGTTGATACTATAGTAAAAAGAAAAAATGCTATTGATGGAATGTTTCCAACTAGTAGAACATTGGGTATTCCTAGATTATTAATGTCAGAAGAAGCTAGAGCAAACGAAGAGCAAAGGCTTAAAGAAACTGTAATATTAAAAGATGCATTATTACAACAGTCTGTATTTTTAGATAAAGTAGAAGGATATAAAAAAGAAGCAGCACAAAATATTGCAGATATTATACCTGGAATTACATTAAGTAGATTAGAAAAATCAGCAGACTCTGCTAAAGAAGAATATGACAGATTAGTAGAAGAAGCTATCTTAGCAGATCCTAATGCAACTAATGAAAATGAATTACCACAAGAAGTTAGAAATGGCATTTTTGCAATAGCGTATCAAAAATTTATAGAAGATTCGGCTGATGGTACAGACAGTAAATATAATCCTGCAGATTCTGAAAGACTAGGAAAGGCATTTGGTAAATATTATGGATTACATTCTGCAGAGCAGGAAGTTTTTGAAGGTTGGAATAGACTACAAACTAATGCTGGCAGAAATGAATATGTCAGAGTAGCGTTAATGGATGAAAAAAGCAAAATTAACGAAGAGTCTGATAAAATGGTTGAAGATCTTATACAACAAGAAACTGATCCAGAAAAAATTGCTAAGCATGTTCCAGAGGGAGCTAGCACTGCGGTAAAAGAAAAAGCAAAAAAAGAAGTGCAGAATATAAATAATATTAGAAAAAATATTATTAATAAGTACATGAATGAAAAAGTCAGTATAGAAGAAATAAATGCAGCTATTGAAGAGCGTAAAGATTCTGAGCTTAAAATGCCATTTGAAAATGCTGAAGACAAACAAGCCTACATAGAGCTTTTAGAATTAAGGAAAATTAAAAAGACTAGAGAAGGTCAAGGTTTGGTTAATCCACAAGCAGAACAAGCAGAACAAAATAGTAAAGACATACAAGAAACTGTACTAGTTGTAAATGATACTAATAAGCTTAAAAAGGTATATAAGCCTGTGCATCCGAATCAATATTACAGTCATTCAACTTTATCACAAAAAGAAAATTTAAGCGATGACTATTTAAGTCGTTTTCCAATAGGAAAAGAAAAAAAGGTTAAAATTATAGGAAGGTATAAATCTGATAGAATGGATGTTATTCTTTTGGAGCCGAATCAAGCTAGTGTCTATAGTCAACCTTTTATTGTATTATCTTTAGCAGATGGAGTTACTATGGCTGAGGTGCAGCCTGCTTTATCTAAAGCTGAAAAAGATACAAAAATAAAAATGTACAAATCTCCTAGATATGTAAATACTACATTTGGATATATGGATGGTAACGGTGCGTTTATTACTGACACTGTAGAAGAGTCTGCACCTGAAGCAGCTGTTGACTCTGCTGCTGTGGTAGAGCAACCTGCAACAGAACAGCCTAGTCAAAATTTAAATGAGATTGAAGAGCAAACTCAGATGCAACCAGGAGAACAAATGCAAATATTTGAAGAGCAGCCTATAGACGAGCTGCAGGCTGAAGAGTATGATTCTTTTGTAGAAGATGATGTTATTATACTAGAAGATGAGTTTGTTCCTGATGATGTTAAAAAAGCTGAATTGCAAGCATTTAATGTAGAGCAGAAAAAACAAACAAACGAAATTGTAGAAGAGCCATCACAATCTTTAGGTGAGATTATGTCACAAGAAGATATAGTGGCTGAAGAAGAAGCTTTACGTAAAGAAATGGAAGAGCTTAAAAAGAATTTAAATAAAGAAGACGATAACTGCGCTACATAATGGGATGCGATAAAGATAAAATATTTAAAATAGAAGACAGGCTTGCAGAGATACAAGCTAGGTTAGGACAATTAGATTCTATGAAAGAGTCTAAAGAGATACTTACACCTGAAGGTGAAGTAGGCGTATCTAATGCAAAAGGGCGTGTAAAAATGTTTAGAGCTCCTAATGGTAAGTATAAAAGGTCTGTAACTATACAGGGGCAAGAAGTAATACCAGAGTATAAAAATCAAAATACAATAGATTCTAAACCTGATGGTGTAGAGGAAGTATTTATGGATGATCCTAGGTTGAAGTCAGGTGATTTAGTAGAAGTACAATACGTAGAGAATGATTTTTGGAAAAATAATAAATGGCAGTATGAAAACGAAGAGTGGAAAGCTGCGCCTTTGTATTTAGTAGATCAAGATGGTAATGTGCTAGATTTATTAGAAGCGTATAAAGAAAATAAAGAAGCCACATTAAAAAGAAAAGAAATATACGAAGCTGTATTAGCAGGTAAAAAGGTTGAGTTGCGTATTAAAAAGAAAATGTACAATTTTAACAACGTACAATACGCAGGATCTCCCGTGTTTATGGATGTTAGAGAAAATCTTACACCTAGACTATTAAAAGATTCTAATGGTAATATTATAGAAGCTTCTGAAAATCAACCTGTTGTGTTAGCAGCTGCACGAGGTATAGAAAAAGACCACTGGGGACAAAGCGGTGTACCTAGATGGGATATGGGAGATGTACAAAATGTAGAAAATGAAGATGTAGTAACTGCTATGCAAAACGATGTAGCAAACATAACTCCTATATACGAAGGATCTGATGCAAATACTAAAGCGGGTCAAATTGCAGCTGTAGTACTAGCGCCTGATGGCAGGTATACTGTAGCATATTTGTCTACAAGAACTTTATCTAACAAAGCAGTAGACTATGTATTACAATCTGCTGCTTCAGGAAATACAGAAAATGTAGGAATGCTTGTAGGAAATAATACAAGAAAAGAAACTGCATTTAAAAACAATAGATTTCTAAATATAACAAGCCTTGTATATAAAGGTGAGCCTAAAACATTTATAAACTTTTACAGTGAAGAGCATGCTAAAAATAGCAACATGCAATCTATAGTTAGATTAGAAGGGCCTGAGCTGGCAAAAGCGCTTAATGGTGAAAAATTTAAATACAGTGTAGGAGTATTTGGAGTTAGTAAAGCTGACTCTTTACGTGCAAAAGAAATATTAGAACAAGGGGGTAGCCCTAAAGCTCCAAATGTTAGATGGGTAAATTCTAAAAATATTGTATCTTTGCCTACACAAGGTGTAGATGTTATATCAGAACTAAGAGCTATTCTTAAGTCTAAAAAACACCATGTCGATGCTGATTTATTAAACAGTCAAGAACAGTTTGAGATACCTGGGTTTACAAAACCTGGAGGATATAATACATATCAAGAGTATTTGTTTGACAGTAAAGCGCACGGTGAGCAATTTAATCTTGCTACAGATGTAGTAAACAATACTGCAATTGTAAATACAGATATAAAAAATATAGAAGGATCTACATTCTTCAACACAACTTTAACGTTTAGTGATTTGTTTATTGATGGCACATCACAAAAAACAGAAGAGGTTGCAAGCGCTAAAGCGTCTTTACGCCCTGGTGCAGGAGCTGCAAGTGCAGGTCCAACAATAACAAGAAGAACGGCTCGTTCTCAAGCAGAGCAAATGGCCGCAGAAAAAGAAAAACTAGATAACTGCGGATTTTAAATATGAATAAATTATGGCATGTACAGTACAACGCAATCGTGATGGCGCGATTGAAAAGGTTCTTGCCCCTAACGGGAAGGAATCTATCCTCTATAACGAACTTAGCAACAGACTAGGAGACAAAGAGGCAGCTTTAGAAGCATATTCGTTTGTATTTACAGATAATTTTAAGAACGCATTTGGCAATTGGTTAACGCCAGATGAGACTTTATCTGATAAATTAGATGAAAATGGTGAACCGTTCTTGGTCCACGCTCTAGCTCCTCCTATAAAAATATCTATTTCGTCTACTATTCCTGGATACTCTGAACAGAACATAAAAGATGTTTCTGACCTACTTATAAATAAATATATAACTAGTGTACGTAAACTAGAACAAGAAGGTAAGTCTGTAAAAACGGGACAGCTTATTAACTCTATTAGAAACTCTTTTCTTAGAGATGCATTTTCTAGAACAGATGGTACAATGTTACCAACAACAGGTAAAGAAGGTAGAGAAGTTTTAAATATACTACAAGAGTATTTAGAAAAAGAAGGTACTGATGAGGGCAGACGCCTTTTAAAAATAAACAATATACAAGCTAGGTCACCTATTGCGCCTGGTTACCCATCCCAAGATAATCACGACAGTTTTTTAGATATATACGAACAGTGGACTGATGTCGTAGAGGGTGAAGAACAAAATATTACACGCGCTGGATTCCAAAGTGTTATGGCTAATAGAATGAAAAACTATGGCTTAAAAATGACTTTGGGACAAGAAACTTTGGAAGAAACAGAGGAAGGTTCTTTGTTTGAAAGAATTTATTCTAGAGCAAGAGTAAAAGAGGATATGAGATCTAAAGTAAATGAAAGAGTAAAAACTTTTTTAGCTACTATAGAATCTAATGAGAATTCGTATTTAGGATATAAAAGATTTATACCGTTTGAAACTGTATATGCGGACCTGCAAAATGGATTAGCTGGTAGTACAGACTTTGCAGAAATGCTTGTAAGAATGAAAAGCATGTCTAAAACAAAACCGCATGTTAAACAAGTTTATGACACATTGCAACAAAAAGACGAAAACTTAAAAGCTGCTTTTTACTTTACGTTTGCTCTACATAAAAATGATTTTGTTTTATTTAAAGAAACAAACAATGGACTTGTAATTATGGACGCAAGAAGAAATTCTTTGCAAAATAAATACATGTCTCAATGGAAGGCTACATCTACACAAAAAGAAGGCGCTACAAATCTAAGACATTTATACAAAGTAGAGGAGACAGAAGATGGTATACGATACACATTAAACAATTCTGCTGCAAATAGCATTGTATCTAATTGGAATAAAATGCAAGAAGTCTATGACATGAATGAAATGGACTCTGTACCGCCTGCGCAAATAGAAGCTATGGTAAACTTTCTTAGAGGGTTTGGTATAGACTTATCTGGTAAAAGTGTAGAAGAAGACATACTTGCATTACAAGGGTATTTAGAAATAGGAGACACAACATTCTCTCCTGGTTCTGCACCATTAAGAGGTATGCCGCTATATAAATCAATGATAGCGTCACAAGATTTTCAACTTGTTAGATTAGTAAATGCTATTGTAGATGGTAAAGCTGTACGAGGTAAATTTAAAAACTTTACACCTAAAGAGTTTCCGCAAAATGTATATACCTCACATGCAGGTATTATATCTAAGTTTGCAGCTATACCTTTAAGCACTGAAACAGATATGTTTGGGTCGTTTATAAACTCTGCAGGTAACTCTATATTTCCTATAAACCTAACTACAGTTATGGATGATTTGTTGTTAGATTTAAAGGGTAGAGACTCAATGTTTTTTACAGAGTATTATCAAGATCCATTTTTTAATCCTGTAAGTTCGCAAGAAACAGGTAACAATAAAAAAACACAATCTTTATATTTACAACTATTTGATAGTAAAACAGAAAAAGGCAATCTAAAACGATTTAGTAAGAATGCTAGAAAGGAGTTAAGAGGAATGACTCTCGATGCATTTAGAAAACTTAGTGGTAAAACATTAGAGTATAAAGGGTTAAATGCAAAAAACTCTATGTATCTTAGAATGGCTGCGTTTTTAAATCCTAGCGGTAAAGCTGGATACACTATAATGTCTACGCCTAACTTAGCAGATAGATCTAAAATGAAGTTTTATGTAGTTCCTACAATAGAAACTATGCAAGACAAATTAAAACTTAGCGAAGAAGAAGTAATAAAAGGTATTATAATACAAGACTTAATGCGTTACAAGCAGGCTAAGAAAGATTTAGAAACTTTGCCTGACAATAGACTAATACCTGGTTTTCATACAGGAGCAGAAGGACAAGAGGGTAATGCATTTAAAATGCAACAATTTACTGTAGTAGAAAATACGCAACTAGGAGACATAAATTTATATGGAGGACCATACATGCTAAGTGATGTTGACTGGGCTGCGTATACAAAAGGAGACCCTTTAGATATAAATAGAGATTTAGTAGATAATGCATTAAATATAGAAGTGCAAAAAGTAAAAGACTACATAACTCAAAAAACTGCAGAAACAATGCAGGCTTATAGAGAGTCTGGCCTAATAAAAGGTAAAGGTATAAAAAATGTAAACTCTAATAAGTTTAACAACTTAGATGATTTGTTTAGATCGTATACAGTAAATACGATAATACACAAAATAGAAATGCAAAAGTTTAGTAGAGGCGGTATATCGTTCAACAAAAACTATGCAGATTTTTCTAAGCGTTTTGGTAATATGGAAACTCCTGGTTACAAACTATTGTTAAAAGGAATGCTAGCAGAGGATGGACCTATGGCTGATTGGGGATTTTTCCAAGAGTTTAACGAAGGTCTAATGGATGACTTTTTTACAACGCCAGAAGTGTATGATCAAATAGGAGACTCTATTACACTAGGCCTTATGGAAATAGAAGGTATGAGTTTAGAAGACGCTTCTAGAGTAGGTAATGCTTACAAAGGTGGTCAGTCTAATAAATCTGATGCATTTGGTATTGTACCATTAGCTACTTATAGAGCATTCAAACAAGGTAGAGGTGATTGGTCAGATGTAGAAGAAAGAGCATATGAAAGATATGTCAATGCTCCGTCGGGGCAGAAACGTTATATGGATGACAATGGTAACCGTCTAAGAGTAGAGCCTATAAAACAGTACTATGATAGAATGACGTATGTAGATGGTAGAATGGTACCGCAAGCTACTAAGAACTCTTATATGGTACTGCTAGAAGAGTACACTAGAACAAACCCTAAAGCAGATCTAATACGTAAACGTATGGAAGGGGTAGAAGAGTTTAAAGGCTTAGATCCTATACATGCAATTAATACAGTATCTACTAAAAAGCTAGCAAAAAATGGTGTAGAAGATTTATCTACAAACACACAAGCTAAACTTGCTAATATGACATCTGTAAAAATGAAAGGTGCTGGATTTAGAATACCGCAGCTTATACCTGATAAGGGTAAAAAGAAATCAGGTGTTCTAGGTAGACAGTTTATGATTAATATTATTGCAAACTTAAACTTAGCTAGCCCTGATGCAAACTATAATGTAGATGGACAAGCTAATCTTACAGCGCAACAAACCTTTGATTTGTACCACAATAGTATAGGTGTAAAAATAGACAAAGCTTACAACCAATTAATGAATGAGCTTGGATATGCGGGACTAGAAAAAGCAATTAAAGAAAACAAAGGTATTGACAAAGCTAGACTGTCGTTTTTACAAAACTTAAGAGGCATCATATCTCAAGAGGCCGCAGAAAGAGAGCTTCCTGAAAACTACATGCAAGCTTTAACTATAGAAAAAGATAACCAAGGTAATTGGCAGTTTATGATGCCATTGTCATTCCCAAACTATAAACGTAAGTTTGAGTCTATTATTATGGGTATTCTTAAAAAGCGTGTAATAAGACAAAATGTAAATGGCGGAAGTGCAAAACAAATAGCAGAACTTGGGGGCCACATAACTACACAAGATGCAGGTCTTACAGAACTTAAGTTTGTACGATACGAAGACGGCACAGTTAAAAAAGCTGAAGTTGCTATAAGAGCAGACATTGCTGCACAGTACGGATTTAAACCAGGTGATGACTTATCACAAATACCTGAAGAGCTTAGAACTATTATAGGTTATCGTATACCTAATCAGTCTAAAAACTCTGACATACCTTTAGTAATAAAGTATGTATTACCTGACAATTATGATCAAGCAATTGTTGTGCCTGGTGGTATTACTACACAGCAAGGTAGTGACTTTGATATTGATACACTGTATTTATTAATGCCGCATACAAAGTTAAATGAAGAAACAGGTAGGCCAGAAAAAGTAAAAGTACCTTACGCTAAATTGTTTGATGAAAGTGGTAAACTAGACATGCAAGAGTTAAGCAAACTAACTCCTAAAGAAGTTGACAATATTTTAGTTGACGTGTCTGAAGCTATACTAACATCTCCTGCACACTTTAAAGAAGTAGTTACACCGCTAGACTCTCCAGACTTAAAATCTATAGAAGCATCTGTAAAAGAACAATTGCAACTAGATGTAGAGTTTGACCACAATGATCCTATGGTAGAAGTATCTTTAGAAGAAATTAACAAAGATGGTCTTGCGGGGGTTGGTATATACGCTAACGCGTTGACAGGTACAAACATTGCAAGATATAGTACTATAAGAATAAACGAAGGAACACCAATGATCGACGGAGTACCTTACAATACATTGCAAAAGCTAAAAGATAACAAATCTGTATCTGACAATATGCTTGCGCTAGGTAGAGAAGACGAGTTTATAGAGTATGTAATATCTAAAAGAATAAGTTCTTCTGTAGATAATGCAAAAGAACCAGGTATGTTCTATAGAAATGATAATTACTTTACAGGGCTAGTGCACACATTGTTTGATTCTGTAGGTATAAATGAGTTTGACACACATGGTTACATGAACCAGCCAATTATTAGAAGACTTGCTGATATATACAAAAAAGGTGAGTTTACACCTAACATGATTATGACAGCTGTGTCTGAAACTTGGAATGAATATGCAGAACTAGCGGCACAAGATGAAGAATTACAATCAAAAATGGAAGTACCAACTAAATTTAAAACTATATATGCTAGAGCTAATATAGATGCTATTTGGTTTGAGGCTAAAGAAGAAGCACTAACCATAGGGCCTCATGAAATGTCTAGTTCTAGATTAGAAGACATTACAACTGGTGATGTTAAAGAACAAGCGCAGTATCTTGCAAACTTTATACAATTTTTTAGAACTGGTAGACAATTAGGTAATGCATACAAAGTACTAAACCAGGACAAAGGTGCAGACAAAGCATCGTTCGGAGGACTGTTAGAGTTTAGAGGTATGTACGAAGCATTATTAGAAGGACAAACTATAGAAGGTGTAGAGGGAGTACTATTTGGACAAGAGTATCCAATGCAGAGAGCGTTTAATTTAGCGATAGAGCGTATGCTAGATTTTGGTGATCAATTCTTTTTACATAGATTACCATCAGTGCGTGTTACAAAAGAACATATAAGAAGTCTACTAAATATAGAAAACCTATCAGAAGCGGATCATAGAAATATAGAAGAAGCAATGCTTCTGTATATGATGTCACAAAACAGAGAAGACAATCCGCTAGCAAATGTATTTACAGAAGATAACATTACAAGGTTACTACTTAACCCAAGTACATCTTTAGTTACTGTATTGGAAGATTTAAAAACTGCATATCCAGCACTAAAAGATAATCCTTTTGTAGCTAATCTTATAGAACATCCTGAAAACTTAAGGCCTGAGATGCCGTTAACTAGACTTAGATTCCAAAACTTATATAGTTTTTCTAAGTTTGAAAAAGATATGTTTACAGATGGAGTAAAAAATATGTTTGCTAACCCTGGTTTGTACACAGAAGATGTAGCTGGACAACTTGCAATTAGAAATTTTGCATTAGATTTAATTAAAGTATCTTTGCTGTCACACGGGTTTACGCCTGGACACGACACATTTATAGATATTATACCTGCAGGAATGTTAACTAAATCAGCTACATATTTTAGAAATGAAAAGGCAAGAGTAAAAGCGGATAGTAGCGCTAATTATTTTGGTAATGATTTTGCGCATAAATTTATACGTAACTTCTACTACACAGATGTAGTGCCTAATATAAAAGTTAACAAAAAACAAGTTGTAGAAGCTGTAACAAAAGGTAACTATATACAGTTAGATAGTACAGATTCTAGAATATACTCTAAAACTCATGGGCAACCTACAGCATACTTTACAGTAAATACAAAAGATGGTAAAGTGTTGTTTGTTAGAGAAAGTTTTGAACCTAAAGGTAAAGCTATATATGCAAAATCATCTACCCTAGGTATACCTTATGGATTAAAAGAAATGAATATATTTGATGCAGAAGGTAAGAAGCTTAGAAAATCTGTAGGAGAAACTACTAGAAGATTTATTAGAGTAAAAGGTAGTAACACAATGCCTGGTGTAGAACATCAGCAAAAGAAAATCAGAGACACAATTGCACGTCAAGACGAGCAAGCTCAAAAAATATGTAGTTAATATGGCATGTAAGTATTATGTAAAAGGAAAGTATAGTCAATTATACACAGATCTATACAACGAATTAGAAAGCGGTAATCCTAGTATTCAAAAAGTATATGAAGTACTAAAAGGAGATATTTTAACTAGTAGACACGGCCTATGGTTCGTAAAGCAAGGCGAGAGTCACCTCTACGCAATGCAGGAGATTAACAGAATAAACAGAGATTATCCTGGCCTTATAGAAACTAAGTACCATAAAGATAGTTACAAACCTTTTGGTAAAGCGGGTAACAAAATATACAAAGCTCGTATAAATAAAATTGTGCTAGATGCAATTGTACCTCAACAAGAACAGCTTGATATTATAGCTGAGAGTAAAGAACAGCTGCAAGAGATCCAAGATCAAGAAGCAATATTATCTGAACAAGTTCGTATTGATAATACATCTGAGCAGTCTAAAGGTATTGTAGGTGAACAAGAAGACAGGTCAGTTACAGAACAAAAAGCAGACAGACTAAAAGCAAACTTTGCTAAAGTAGGTATTAATGTAGATGTAGAGTTTACTAAAGATTTAGCTGATAACGTTGCAGGAGATGTGGTAGGTGACGGAGCACGTAAAGCAACAATACGAGTAAATGAAAACTATTTATTAGATGATACTGTATACCATGAGTTTGGTCACATATATATAGATCTGTTAGGAATGGACAACTCTTTAGTGCGTCAAGCATTAAAAGAATTAAAAGACTCTGACTTAGCTAACCGTGTTGCCGAGATGTATCCTGATCTGTCTGGTGTAAGATTACAAAAAGAAATACTAGCTACAGCAATTGGTGAGCAAGGTGCTAAGATAGAACGTCGTAATCCATCTAAATTACAAATAATATTAAACAAAATATTTAGAGCAATAGGTAAAATATTTGGCGTAGAACCAAATGCCGCGGCGGTGCTAGCAGAACAGATGTTTGCAGGTGAAATCCGTAGAGATTCTTTATCAGGCCAAGTTAGTAATCTTGCACAACAAAGTAGAACTAGAGAAAAGCTAGATAAACTTATTGCAGAAACAAAAGTGCTTGCGCGTAACCTTATAAACATTGCAAGATCTAAAGGTAACGAAGCAGCATTGGCCCGTGCAGAAAAAATGATGGAAAACTTAGAGCAAGTAAAACAGCTAGAAGACTTCTTAGATTTTATTGACACAGCTGGTAAAGCAACCGCAAACATTAGCAATAAGTTTGCAATTATAGAAAAGAAAATTAGAGACAGAGAGCCTGTAACTACTGAAGACATGGCTAGCATTGTAGATCTAAAACAATACCTAGATGGTTTTGAAGTATTAAAAAACATAAACATAGCATTTACAGAAGATGCTAAACTTAGAGCTGTACCGTTGCAAACATTTATAGATACACAATCTAAACTGCGTGCTATTATTGCTGAGCGAGAAGCGTTAGAAGCAAAGTACTATGAAATAGGTATACCTGCATTAGCGGATAGACTGTTACCGTTTGCTGTAAACGAGATCAATGAACAACTAGACACACTTATAGAAAATATAAGAACCCAAAAAACTGCGTCTAGACATGTAGAAACAAATGACAAACGTTATGGTAAACTTGCAAAAGATTTAAAAAACGGTACAATTACACAGGAAGAGTTTGATCAAGGAGTAGAAGACTTAGCCATACAACAGCTGCAAGAAAAAAAGTCTAACAGAGAAAACTTAATTGCATTACTAACAAAAGCGTCTAGAGATAAAAGTAAGTTTTCTTTTTTACTAGATCCACTTATATACTCTAACGATAATGCAATACAATTATTTACTAAGCTAGTTAAAGATTCTTTATACCAAGCGGATGACAATACTAAAGATTTCTTATACGCATTACAAGACGCGTATCGAGAGTTTGTAGAAAGCCCAGGCGTAAGTGAGAATAATGTAGAAAGAATGAACAAGCAATTGGTTGAAGAGATAGAAGAATATACGTACAACGAGAAGACAGGAAAGTATGAAAAAATTACTAGAGTAGCTTTTGTGCAAGAGTACGATATAGCCAGATATAAAAAGAACAGAAGAGAGGCGGTACAAAAAGCATCTGATAAAACCAATTACTATACACCTAAAGATTTTGCAACTGAAGAAGAGTTTGAAAAATACTTAGCAAACATAGAAGCTACAAGACAGGGCGGATACGCAGCTGCTAGAAAAGCATTTAACTCAGAAATGCAAAAATGGTACCGCATGAACACGTCTCCAGTAGACGGGGCTATTGACATAGCAAAAGGACATGAAAAAAAGATTAGAACTACAATAAAAGAAATAGCTGATCTACAAGAAAAAGTTTTAAAGAACGAGGCTAGTCCAACAGAAATAGAAAAACTTACAACTCTAGAAATAGAACTATCTAACTTAGAAAGATGGAAAAACCAAAACTATTACATTGATGTATTTGGTGATCAATCTACACCTATTGTAAAAGGCGGACTTGTTAGACCGTCTCTTGGAGAAATGGGCCCTGCTCGTAGTAACAAAGTAGATTATACAAATCCTAAATATCAAAAAATACAAAGCAATCCTAAACTAAAAAAGTATTACGATTTTTTATGGGACAATTATAAAAAAGCGCAAGACAAGCTAGGTAAAGCTAGTAATAGAATGAGTAAAAACCCTTGGGATAAGTACTCATACATGATACCATCTATACGTAAAACAGATAAAGATCGTGCTATAGAGCAAGGAATTATACCGCTAGCAAAAGAGTTATGGAAAGAAGGAACTGACATTGTAGCAACAGATGTTGTGTACGGTGATAGGTTAAAAGGTATAGGGGGCCAAGAGTATAAATTAATACCTGTATTCTACACACAACCTATAGATAAGAAAGACGTTAGTTATGATCTAGCGGGAAGCTTAGCGCAGTTTACACACATGGCAAATATGTTTGAATCTAAATCTAAGATACAAGCAGAAGTGCAGTTAATGATAGATGTTATAGGAAATAGAGAAACGTCGTTAACTAGTCCTATGGGTACAGAAGTTATGGACGTTATTGCAAAAGGATTAGGATACGACATGCCAATAACAAGGCCTGGACAGGAAACTAATAACTTTAAACATTTACAGTCTTTTGTAGATAATGTATTTTTTGGTGAAAAATCTATAAAAACACAATTTAACTTTTTAGGTAAAAACTTTGAGGCTAACAAAATGACTGGAATGATAGCTGGTTATACAGCAATGAATTCTTTATCACTTAACTTACTGCAAGCTGTTAACCAAAGTACTCTCGATAATATACTAGGTTATGCAGAAGCAGTTGCGGGGCAGTTCTACAACCAAAAATCTTGGGCTAAAGGTAAAAAGGTATATTGGGCAAACGCAGGAGCAATGTCTGATGTAGGTAAAATGGCGCCTGAGTCATACCTAGGTCAAATGATTGATATGTATGATCCCATACAAGGAGACTTTAGAGATAACGTTGGTAGAAATGTTACAGGTACTAAAGCTAAAAAACTATTTACATCTAACGCGCTATTCTTTTTACAGCACGGAGCTGAGCACGAATTGCAAGTATCTAGAATGCTGGCAATGATGGAGTTTGTAAAAGCAAAAGACAAAGATGGTAAGCAGTTAAAAAATAAAGATGGATCTGATATGACTATACTAGATGCGCACAAAAAAGGCAAAGATGGTAGAGTTAAAATAGATCCAAGAGTAGCCAACTTTAATAAGATGGATTTTATGAACAGGCTGCATGGATTGAACAAACGTACAAATGGTGTATATAATGACTTTGACCAAAACCATCTAAAAAGATTATGGTACGGTAAACTGGTAATGCTGTTTAGAGGTTGGATGGTGCCTGGTATTAGAAGACGTTTTGGACACGGTGAGTTGTGGCATACAGATCAAGAGATGGGAACTCTTACGCAAGGTTCGTACATAACATTCTACAAACTATTAAAAGACTCTGTTATAAAACAAAGCAACCAGTATGCTACAATGACAGAAATAGAAAAACAAAATATACGTAGAACTATGGTAGAGTTAGGAGCATTTTTATCTACAATTGCAATCTATATGGCACTATCTATGGATGACGATGAAGAAAAAAACTATGCTACCACATTTATACTATACCAAGCACGTCGACTACAAACAGAACTTGGAGCATTTACTCCAATATTAGGAACAAGGGAAGCACTAAGATTATTAGAAAGTCCATCTGCAAGTATTAGACCAATACAAAACGCAGTAAACTTAATGGAGTCTATCTGGAAAAATGGATTGTACTTTGGTAGCGGAGGTAACATAATAGATGAAAAAGAAATATTCTACCAAAGAACACAAGGTAAGTATAAAAAAGGCGATCTTAAGATACAAAAGAACGTAGAAAAGATGGTACCAATAGTAAATGGATTTGAAAAATCTAAGAATGCAGACGAGGCTCTAAGCTGGTTTAATAAATAAAGCTAAATAGACGGCAAAAAGGGGGCCGCGAAGCCTCCCTTATTTTCTTTCTAGTGCCATTTTTAACAGTAATAGATAACCTATTAAATCATCAACTGTATCTTCTGTTTTATCATTAATACCTTTGTTTTTAATACGCATAATTTTATCATCCATACGAACAAGTAAAGATTCTACAGCATCAAGCTTACTAAATATATTAGCAGGATTAAGAGCGCTATTGCCATAAGCTGCATTCTTTTCCTTTAATAAATCAGTAACTTTTTTTGTAACCTTATCCAAGTGCCATGCAAAATCTGCATTCTCAGGGACTTTCCAAGTAGATTTTTTCTTTATATCCTCTAAATCTAAGCCAGTAGTAGCTTCTTCTAAAGCTTTTACACTTTCTGCCCATTTTGCAGCATCAAAAGATGGAGACCCCGTAGGCACTCCAAAGTTTGTATTACAAATAGTATCAATTGGAACAGTGCATGCTCCTAAGTCTACTTCTTCAACACAATGTTCTGGATACCAAAAAGTATATGTTTTTTCACCTGGTTCTACTAATCTAAACCCGTCTCGTGGATTCTTTTCTATTACTTCGTATATGTGGCCCACTTTACCGCGGTGACCACAGTCTTTTGTTATTCTTGCTAATTGTTTAGACATAATCTTCTATATTAAATGTTTCGTTATCTTCATCTATTATACTTAATAGTTCTGAGTCTGGATCTAGTTTACATCCTAGCTTCTGTTCCATCTCCTCACGTCGAGCAGCGTCTTGCCACAATATTTGACTGATCTCACTGTCATCACCAACGTTATGGAATCTAAGAATATCAAATTTGTATTCTTCAGAAAACTTAGAATATTTACCTGTCCTAAATTTATCAAAATTATCTTTAGCTTTATTTGGAATTTTAAATACAAACAAAACAGTGTTAGTACTAGGATCTGTAACCCTACTAAAGTCTTTAAACTGAGCTAAGGCTTTTTCAAACTTTAGAAACAAAGGATCTCCAGACCATCTATATAGCAAAGCTACACAGTATCCATCTTCCTCTGTTTTAATAAAACAATTTAAAAATAACTTAGACCAAAAGAATAATCTTCTAGTACCACCAAGCATAGGCATAACAAAAGTAGATGCTTTTGTACGCCTAGCCATGGTAAGTTGGTAAGATATTATATTGTTAATTATTTTCTTATCAATATAATTAATCTTGTATTTAAAATGTTTTATTTTAGGAATATCTCCTAAACTGAATATAATACCATCAGGTCCCTCAAGAGACACTATATCTCCATTTACTGTATGAGGTTCTAACACTTTGGTACCTCCTGTTATTTGAAACGTAAGAGCGTTTACAGGAGAATAAATTAGTTGTTCGCATTTCACTGCCATTGTTCTTTATTTAAAAGTTTAACATTATTTACTACTAGCTCTGGTAGCTTAATGTCAACCTCCTGAAGAACATCTTCTTTAGATTTTAGTATGTAAATGAGTTTGAATGTCTCAGCAAATTTAGTAATTCCAATTGGAATTCCAAATTTTTCTACATATTTTTCTAATACAAACATAGGCATTTCTGGTAGTCCCACTTCTAATAACCATTTATCAGCTGTTTTTTCACCTACTTTAGGTATACCTTGTATACCATCTGTACTATCACCCATAAGCATTTGCTTCCAAAGAAACTTTTCTGCTTGGTCAGGTGTAGTGTGTATGTGCTCAGCTGTTCTATAGTTAAAATGCACGCCTGGTACTTGATATATAACATCTTTGTCAGGACTGCATATTACAGTATTACCATTGTATCCATCTCCATACACTGCAACTAAGTCATCAGCTTCTAGCTCAGACATGTATATAAAGTTCCAGTGTTGTTGTAAATACTCTTTTAATGCATAAAATATAATTGGTTTACTTCCGTGTTTTCTGTTATACTTATAGTTTTTTGTTTTTGCTGCGTTATATCTAAAACATCTGCCTATTGTAAGAAATCCTGCAAAATTGCAAGTTTCATTTACATTAAGCATTGTTAAAATTCTATGGTCTATTCCTGCTATTGCCTCTTCTAACGTAGGTTTACCCATTTCAAAATAAAGTAAACTGTCTGCATCTATCAAAACAACAGGACCATCATCAGGTAGATCTTTAATATCTATAATGTCCATAATTTTAAAATTTTAAATACTACAAAGGGGACTCTCGTCCCCCTCATAGAAATTAATTAAACGCATTATTACAGAGCGTTTAACTCTGTAATATCATTTTGACAAGTGTCCATACACTCTGTGTATGCTTTAACTGCCTCTTTACGCATCTCTTCCCACTCTGCATCAGTCTTAGCTGCATAGGTAGAACTATGGTAGATACTACCATTTACACCTGCAAGTGAAGAGTGTACAAAATACTGTAGACATCTGATTGCACCAGTTTCATCGTCAGGCACTGCACCAACATGCATAGGATCAACAAAGATATTGTGGATCTCACCGCTGTAGTATGCAATGTACTTAAGACCACCGAAGTGTAAACCTTTAACACAAGATCTATTGTCGTTTGTATCTACATAAGACCAATCTGGTAATCTGTGTGTACAACCAACTTTGATAAAGTGTCCTGGGTTAGCGTATCCGTTAGGACCTTCGCAGTAAAATGCATCACCACTATTACCCATAACACCTGGCTCAAACAATCTATCTTCTACATGCTCAGGCAATCCACCTTCTTCAATCTCACCTGTATCAGGATTGAATGTACGCTTGTAGCGATCTATTTGTTCACCAGTCTCTGTGTCATATGCATGCATAATCTCACGAGATACCTTGTAGCCGTTAAGTAAACCTTCAGCAGTAATCTTCATCTGATACATAGTAGCTCTACGCTCAGCAACTTCTTCGCTCAAGCCATGATCTTCTATCAACTCTTCTTTGAGTTTAGGATGTACATACTGCAAGTTAACAAAGTTAAAGAACTTCTCAGCAAATTTGTCTCCATTATCAGCATCCATCTTCTTCTTCAAGATAGGGTTACGTAAGAATCTAATCCACATCTTTACAAGTGGTTCAAAATTTACACCTTTATCCAATGATTCAAAAATACGATCAACTAAAGCTTCTGGCATAGGTATACTAGATACTACACCTTCATGCTTCAAGAAGAATTCACCAGTGCCTTCGTTGACATAAATCCACGGGCACGCGGTTTCTACAGTTGTTTTGTAGTCTTGGACTGTAAGCTTAGCAAACTCTTCTATGAGTGCATTGTACTCGTCCATAGTTGTAACAGACTGTTGTCTGTCAGATAACTCCATCATTTTTCTATAAGTGTCCTCGGAGTAGTTGACACTAAACGGCGTATCGCCGTACGAACCAGATATTTGGTTCTCAATAACATTAATTGTAATCATGATTTAATTAATTTTAGTAAAGTTAATATAAAAATTTTGTTTATACAAGTAATACAGGGGATATTTCACCCCTGTAACTTGTTGATTATCACCAGTCTAGCCTGCCTTTAGCGTCCAGGTAAACCTTGATTTCTTTGATAAGATCTTGATCTAAATCTTGGTCAGTGTTAGGACTATATCCTATTTCATTAATACTATACAATAGTGTATGCACACTTTCAGACCACTCTTGTAGTTCATCAAACTTGTCCATCAACTCTTGGTCTTGACCAATAGCTTCTGGCACGTCTAGAACAAAGAGTTCACGACTCTTTTGCTGTATAGCAGCGGCGTCGTCATTGTCTTTACAGAAG
>Ga0208134_1000206_pt1 | contig 37604 bp, 21 predicted proteins | sample VirMetDEL_Mar_31_FD_184515 | JGI IMG/M metagenome (GOLD analysis project Ga0208134, IMG submission 184515) | Aqueous microbial communities from the Delaware River and Bay under freshwater to marine salinity gradient to study organic matter... | ecosystem: Environmental > Aquatic > Marine >...
TACAAAAACTTGTTTAAGATTAGGATCTAGAATCATCGGTAAGTGTATGATGGGATCAACATCAAATGCTTTAGATAAAGGAGGTGAAAACTTTAAAAAATTATACAATGCTTCAGATGTTACAAAAAGAAACAGAAATGGCCAGACAAAGTCTGGTTTATACTCTTTGTTTATCCCAATGGAATGGAACTACGAAGGATTTATTGATGAGTTCGGAATTCCAGTTTTCACTACTCCTGATGTCGATAGGTTCGACCCAAGCGGTGAATTAATAGATGTAGGTGTAATAGATAACTGGCAGAATGAAGTAGATGGTTTAAAAGATGATTCAGATGGTTTGAATGAATTCTATAGACAGTTCCCAAGAACTACAGAACATGCATTTAGGGATGAGACTAAAGGAAGTATATTTAACTTAGTCAAATTATACGAACAGATAGATTACAACGAAGAGATGACAAACACTCTAGGTATTACCCAGGGTAATTTCCAATGGGTTAACGGGGTTAAAGATTCTCAGGTTATATTTTACCCAGATAGAAAAGGTAGGTTTAAAGTTAGCTGGGTTCCGCCTTCTAGTATACAAAACAACGTTGTACTTAAAAACGGAGTTAAACATCCAGGCAACGAACACATGGGTTCATTTGGCTGTGATTCATATGATATATCAGGAACAGTGGATGGAGTAGGATCTAAAGGAGCTTTACACGGTCTAACTAAATTCTCCATGGAAGATGCTCCGGCAAACAGCTTTTTCTTAGAATATCTATCAAGACCTCCGACAGCTGAGATGTTCTTTGAGGATGTTCTAATGGCTTTAGTATTTTACGGGATGCCAATATTAGCAGAGAACAACAAACCGCGTCTCTTGTACTATTTAAGGCGAAGAGGTTACAGAGGGTTTAGTATGAATAGACCTGACAAGATATGGAACAAGCTATCTGTAGCAGAAAAAGAAGTTGGTGGAATACCCAATTCAAGTGAAGATATAAAACAAGCACATGCCGCTGCGATCGAGATGTATATTCAAGATCACGTAGGTATTAAACAAGATGGAACGCACGGAGATTGTTATTTTAACGAGCTGTTAAATGACTGGTGTAAGTTTGACATAAACAAAAGAACAAAGCATGATGCATCTATAAGTTCTGGTTTGGCTATAATGGCTAACAACAGGCATTTATATAGACCAAATGCTGAGGTTAAAAAACCTCAACTAAACATAAACGTTTCTAGGTACACAAACACAGGAACAAATTCACAAATAATCAAGTAATAAATATGGCAGAGTCTGGCATTAAAAGTTATTTCCCAAGTCAAACCGTTAGCGATGCTGAAAAGTTGAGCTATGAGTATGGGTTAAAGGTAGGTAAAGCTATAGAGCAAGAATGGTTTAATCATGATAGAGGTTCTAATAGGTATAAAGCTAATCAAAATGATTTTCATAATTTAAGGTTGTACGCTAGAGGCGAGCAGTCTATTCAAAAGTATAAGGATGAGTTATCGATCAACGGTGATTTGTCCTATCTTAATTTAGATTGGAAGCCTGTTCCGATTATATCTAAGTTTGTAGATATAGTTGTTAATGGTATTGCTGAGAGAACTTACGATATAAGAGCTTATTCACAAGATCCTTTTAGCCTGAGCAAGAGAACCAAGTACATGGAGTCCATATTAAATGATATGGAATACCAAGACTTCGATAAGTTTGCGGCAGAAAACATGGGCGTTAACACTAGGGAGAGCGAAGAGAAAAAACTACCTGAAAGCCCAGAGGAACTGCAGTTACACATGCAGTTGACTTATAAGCAATCTATTGAAATCGCTGAAGAGCAAGCCCTAAATATACTGTTTGAAGGAAATAACTATGAGTTAATTAAAAAGCAATTTTATTACGATTTAACTGTACTTGGAATTGGCGCTGTTAAAACTAATTTTAACACATCTGAGGGTGTTGTTGTGGACTATGTTGACCCAGCAAACTTAGTTTACTCATACACCGAATCACCATACTTTGAAGATATATACTACGTTGGAGAGGTAAAGACTATACCAGTAAACGAATTAGCAAAGCAATTTCCTCATTTATCAGAAAGCGATCTTGAGGACATAATGAAGAATAAGTCTAATAGTAGATCGAACTATAACTCAAGACACGCTAGCGATAAAGAAGACAACAATACAATTCAGGTTATTTACTTTAACTACAAGACTTACATGAATGAGGTTTACAAAGTTAAAGAAACAGCAACGGGTGGAGATAAGGTTATATTAAGAGACGACCAGTACAATCCACCAAAAGAAAAAGAAGGTGGATATGGCAGAATGCTAAGATCTATAGAATGCCTTTACGAAGGCGCTATGATACTTGGTACTGACAAACTGCTTAAATGGGAGATGGCTAAAAACATGATGCGCGAAAAGAGCGATTTTACAAAAGTAAAGATGAATTACGCTATAGTTGCTCCTAGAATGTACGATGGTAGGATAGATTCTTTGGTTAAAAGAATAACTGGTTTCGCTGACATGATTCAGCTTACTCACCTCAAACTACAGCAGGTGATGTCTAGGTTGGTTCCAGATGGCGTTTATTTAGATGCTGATGGTTTAGCTGAAATAGATTTAGGTAATGGAACCAATTACAACCCACAAGAAGCTCTAAACATGTACTTCCAAACAGGTTCGGTTATAGGTAGATCGTTTACTTCTGACGGAGATATGAATCCAGGGAAAGTACCTATTCAAGAAATAACATCTGGATCTGGTGGTAATAAAATGCAGGCCCTAATCGGTACGTATAATTATTATCTTCAAATGATAAGAGATGTGACGGGTTTAAATGAGGCTAGAGACGGAAGCACTCCAGACAAAAACGCGTTAGTTGGTGTTCAAAAGCTAGCGGCAGCAAATTCTAATACAGCAACTAGACATATATTACAGGCTGGTTTATTCTTGACAGCTGAAACCGCTGAGTGTTTGTCTCTCAGGATATCTGATATTATAGAGTATTCTCCAACTAAAGATGCTTTTGTACAGCAAATTGGCGTTCATAACGTAGCTACTTTAGAGGAAATATCAAACCTTCATTTATATGATTTTGGCATATTTTTAGATTTACAACCAGACGAGGAAGAAAGGCAATTGCTAGAAAACAACGTTCAAATGGCAATTCAGCAGCAAGTTATAGAGCTAGCTGACGCTATTGACATAAGAGAGATAAGGAACATTAAACTCGCAAACCAACTTCTAAAAATACGTAGAAAACAAAAGCTAGATAAAGATCAAGCTCTACAAGAAAGAAACATGCAGATGCAAAGCCAGACAAACCAACAAGCGGCACAATCAGCAGCTCAAGCAGAAATTCAAAAAAACCAAGCAATAACAGCTAGTCAAGCAGAGCTAGAGCAATTAAAGGCTCAATTGGCTTCTCAGAAAATGATGCAGGAAGTTGAGCATAAAAAAGAGTTGATGCAGATGGAGTTCCAGATGAACATGCAGTTAAAGGGGGTTGAGGCTGAGGGAAAGAGAGTAGGTGAAAAAGAAAAAGAAGACCGTAAAGACGAAAGAACAAAAATTCAAGCTACTCAACAAAGTGAGATGATTGAACAAAGAAATGGTGGTAAACCACCTAAAAACTTTGAGTCCGCAGGTAATGATATACTAGGTGGCGGATTCGATTTAGGTAGTTTTGACCCTAGTTAAAATTATTAATTTATATTATATTATATTATGGAAGAACAAAATGAAAAAGTAGTCGAAGAGATTACGCAAGAAACAACTGAACAAGTTGATGAAAGTAAATTTGAGTCTGCAGGTGATGATAGCGTCATGAAGGTAGATTTAAGCAAACCCCCAACACCAAAAGAAGATGAAGTTAAAGAAAGTGACGCTGACGACAGCGGAGTGGTTGCAAGCGCTGAAAATGCCGACGCCCCACAAGAACAAGAAGAAGTACAACCGGAAGCACAAGCACAAGAAACTACAGTATTAGAAGAAATTACTGAAGAAGAAGTGGAAGAGGTTGAAGAGCAGGTTGAAGAAGCTATAGCGGAAGCTCAAGCTACTGGAAAACCATTACCAGAGAACATCCAAAAGTTAATGGACTTTATGGATGAGACTGGTGGAGATTTAAGTGACTATGTTAAGCTTAACCAAGATTATAGCAAATTAGATGATACTAGTTTATTGCACGAATTTTACAAGCAAACAAAGCCTCATTTAGATGCAGAAGAAATTAACTTCCTTATGGAAGATACATTCTCATTCGACGAAGATATAGACGACGAAAGAGATATACGTAGAAAGAAATTAGCGCTTAAAGAGCAAGTTGCCAGCGCTAAAAGCCACCTAGACGGGCAAAAGTCTACATACTATGAAGAAATTAAAGCCGGATCGAAGCTCACAACTGAGCAACAGAAAGCGATTAACTTCTTTGATAGATATAACAAGGAGTCAGAAGTAACTCAAAAAGCAGTTAAGAAAAACACTGATGTTTTTACCCAGAAAACCGAGCAGGTTTTCAATGACAAGTTCAAAGGTTTTGAATATAACGTCGGGGATAAAAAATACAGGTTTAACGTTAATAATGCCAACGAGGTTAAGAACACTCAAAGCGATATAAATAATTTTACCAAAAAGTTTTTGGATAAAAATAATACATTATCAGACGCTAAGGGTTATCACAAATCTCTTTACACGGCTATGAACGCTGATGCTGTTGCAAAACACTTTTACGACCAAGGTAAAGCCGATGCTATGAAAAATAGTATTGCTAAAGCTAAGAACGTTGACATGAACCCAAGACAAGCTCATGGTGTTGTTGAAGCAGGTGGTATAAAAGTAAAGGTGCTAGGCAGTGATTCTTCTGATTACAAGTTTAAAATTAAAAACAATAAATTTAAAAATTAAAACAAAAAATTATGGCAATTACTGCAGGAGGTAGTTTAAACGCTACGCCAACCCCAAGGAAACAGGCGTTAGCAACAAACTATCTAGATTTTACAGGTACTACGGACACAACGTGGGCACAACAATATTTACCAGATCTTATGGAAAAAGAAGCTGAAGTTTTCGGACCGAGAACTATTTCAGGATTTCTTTCACAAGTAGGAGCTGAAGAAGCGATGTCAGCTGACCAAGTTGTTTGGTCTGAGCAAGGTCGTTTACACTTATCTTACACAGCACAGCTTACTAATGGTGATGCTGGTACTATCGCTGGTGGACAGATTACTATCGGCAAAGATATAGATGGTCACGATGCTGGTGTTAACCACGGTATTAGAAAAAACGATACTGTTATCATCGCTAGTTCTGAGGGTACTGTTAAAGCATTAGTTACTTTAACTGATGCAACAGCTGTTATTGAAGTAGCTCCTTATGGAGTTGTTGATTTAAACGATGTATTTACGGATGCTCAAGGTGCTGACTCACTTACTATATTAGTTTATGGTTCTGAGTACGGAAAAGGAGACAACTACGATGGTTCTGAGTCAAGAGGAGCTAACGAGCCTAAAATGCAAACTTACTCTAACAAGCCAGTTATAATGAAAGACTACTATGAAGTATCAGGTTCTGATGTTTCTAGAATTGGTTGGGTTGAAATTTCTGGTGAAACTGGTCAAAGTGGTTACATGTGGTACTTGAAAGCGGAAGCTGACACAAGAGCTAGATTTACTGATTACTTAGAGATGTCAATGTTAGAAGGAGTTAAAGGTGGAGCTGCTGGTGGTTATACTGGTGGTGTTGCTGATTTAACTGATGCTCACGTTGGTAATGATGCTCAAGTAACTGGTACGCAAGGTTTATTTAATGCTGTTGAAGAAAGAGGTAATATTACTTCTGGCGTAACTGGTGTTAATGCTGCTACTGATTTAGCTGAGTTTGATGCTATCTTAGCTGAGTTTGACAAGCAAGGTGCTATTGAAGAAAACATGATGTTTGTAAACAGAGCTACTTCGTTAGCAATGGACGACATGTTAGCTTCTATGAATTCTTACGGAGCTGGTGGTACTTCTTACGGAGTATTTGACAATTCTGAAGATATGGCGTTGAACTTAGGTTTCTCTGGTTTCAGACGTGGATCTTATGATTTCTACAAATCTGACTTTAGATACTTAAACGACAAAGCTACTAGAGGTGGTATTAACTCTGCGTACGCAGCTGGAGCTGTTAGGGGTATAATTATTCCTGCTGGAACTTCAACTGTTTATGACCAGCAATTAGGAAAGAACCTTAAACGTCCTTTCTTACATGTTCGTTACAGAGCTTCACAAACTGATGACAGAAGAATGAAAACTTGGACTACTGGTTCTGTTGGAGCTGCTACATCTGCTTTAGATGCGATGCAAATCCACATGTTAACTGAAAGATGTCTAGTTACTCAAGGTGCTAACAATTTCATGATGATGAAATAAGCATTTATATTTAAAACCGTCCCCTGAAATACGGGGATGGTTTTTATTTTTATTAATTTATATTATATTATATTATGGCTAAAAAAGCTAACACAAAGAAAGTTGAGGTAGAACCTCAAATTGAAACAATGGAAGAAGTGGTTACAGAATTCTTTGAAGATACTGTAATTGCAGAACCAAAAGCAAGAGAAAGATTGAAGCCCTCAAACGAGTGGGAAATTAAAAACAGAATATATTATCTCAAAGGAAATGAAAAACCTTTATCTTACCTGATAAAAGGCAGTAACATATACCATTTTGATAAAGAAAAAGGCTATGAACGTGAGTTAAAATATTGTTCAAACCAAAAAACAACTTTTGTTGATGAAATGAAAGGCGACCAAAGGCTGGAGCATATTGTGTTTAGAGCTGGATCGTTGTTTGTTCCAAAAGAAAAAACAGTTTTACAAAAACTATTATCTTTGTATCACCCTTTAAAAGATAAACTGTTCTACGAGTACAAACCAGCTGCAATAGCTAAAGAAGAGATAGAAGTCTTAGAATTACAAGTTGACGCTTTAACAGCAGCAAGAAACATTGATATTGATTTAGCAGAAGCTGTAATGAGAGTGGAGAGAGGCTCTGAGGTATCTAAGTTGAGTTCTAAGGAACTTAGAAGAGACTTACTATTATTTGCTAGAGAAAACCCAAAACTCTTCTTAGAATTAGTCGATGATGAGAATGTAATCCTAAGAAACTTTGGTATTAAAGCTGTTGAAGCTGGAGTACTAAGATTGTCTTCTGATCAAAGAAACTTTATGTGGGGTAGTAACGGAAGAAAGCTAATGGTTATACCGTTTGACGAGCATCCTTACACTGCTTTGGCACACTGGTTTAAAACAGACGAAGGAATGGAGATTTACTCCAATATTGAAAAAAGATTAAATTAATCTAACTGTAGATGCGGTCGCTCTACGGAGCGATCGTAAACTACAACTAAAAAGAAATTATGGCAATAAGTATAGATAGAGTATATCAAAAAGTTTTAGCATTTGCTAATAAAGAACAAAGGGGTTATATAACGCCTCAGGAGTTCAACTTATTTGCCCATCAAGCACAAATGGAAATATTTGAGCAATATTTTTATGATGTAAACCAATGGTCAAGGCAGCACGGTAATGACTTGGGCTATTCTGATATGCTAGAGAACTTACAGGAAAAAATAAGCTTGTTTGAATTCACGGCTGTGAGTGATAATATAAAGGTGCTAAATAGATGGGGCGACGTTAATTTATCAGCTGATATACCAAACTTATATAGACTAGGCGCCGTTCGCGTAAAATACCCCGATCAAAAAAACTACAATGAAGCCGAGGTTGTCAACAACATGAAAGAGTACAGGCTGCTTAATGACAGTAAGCTTACCCGTCGTAGCAATAAAAGGCCTCATTACCTTAGATACTACAATAAATACGATAGAATAAAAATATACCCATACCCAGTAGAAGACGATGGAAGTAGCATCGATTTAAACACAAACGAACTTAATCCAAATGTAAATAACGTAACCGTGAGCTCAGTTACGTTTACAGGCGCGCAATCATGGGGTGTTGGTAAGTACATGTATTTTAGCGAGTCTGAAATGGTGGGCTTAGTAGGTGTAGACTACATTAATAATGATATTTTTGATGTTAAAGTTGTTCGTAATGTAAATGGACAAGATGTTATTATATATAACGATAAAATGGAGTTTTTTCATTCTTCATCACCTTCAATAACACAACAATGGGGCGCAAATTCTAATGTTTCATCTGCTAGAAAGTGGCCACATCTTTTTGACGACACTATTTCAGCATACGAACCTGGTAACTTAAACGCAAAAGAAGGTGATTGGGAGGTTGGAGACAAAGTTTTTGTTACAACTAACATATATCTTGGTGATAAAAGAAACGTTCGAGTTGATTATATTAGAAAGCCAGACTCTCCAAATTGGAACTATATAGTTGTAAATGACAAGGCACTTTACAATTCAACCACCTCAACGGATTTTGAATTGCACGGATCAGAAGAATCTGAGTTAGTGTACAGGATATTAGCTTACGCTGGTATCGCAATGGAAAAACCAAGATTAACACAAGTAGCCGCTGGTTTAGAGCAGGCCAAAGTGCAACAAGAAAAACAATAAATAAATGGGATTATTAGAAGGTAATGATAGGGAATATTACAAAGGTAACGACCATGGTAATTATCAATTTACAAGCTTAGAGGATATTATCACGCAGTTTGAAATTGCTTATGTAGGTGAAGATAAAATAATATCTAAAGTTAGAAGAGCTGATATAGCTTTTCATGCTCAAAGAGCTTTGGCTGAGTTGTCGTTTGACACGTTGAAATCTACAAAAGCACATGAGATAATACTACCTCCATCTCTAACAATGACCCTGCCGCGTGACTATGTCAACTACACAAAGATAAGCTGGAGTGATAATTCTGGTATAAAACACCCGCTGTACCCGACTAGCGCAACATCAAATCCTTTTAACATTAAACAAGAAGAAGATGGTTCTTACAGTTTTTTAGCGCTTGAAGAACTTGTGGAAAACCCAAACTTCGATTTGGCTTTAAACGAGACTTGGGAGTTTACTAATGCCGGCAAAATATTAGGGCCTTGGCAAGGACAATATATTTATCAAAAAACCATCAGTGGGGTTGTAACGGACTTGTATAATGTAAATTACAAAGAAGATAAAGTTAGAATTAACAACAATCAACTAGAATTCTCTAGTCATTGGAATGCTGATTTTGGCGTGCTTGGATGGGGTAGACACTATGGAGCTTGGCAAGAAGTAGACGTTAAAGGTCTTGATTTTGTAGATTTAGCTGCCTTTGGATCATCGGCGCCGCAAATTCAAGACAACGTTGATGTAGCGTGTTTACCAGGTGTTTTAAGAATCGGTATATCATCTGTATCTCCACAGGCTCGAGCAGAAGAGCTAGGACTATCAGATGCGGGTAGCAGTACCCCTGATTCAGTCACTAATGGTAAATATAGTATTCACGACAACACTGACCACTTAGACCTAGGGTATGTCGAGTGGATTGATGGGACAAGCAGCGAGAAGGGCTTGCAAGAGGTGAACGTTAGTAGTTACGACGTTATCTATGTTTGGATTCAAAGTAAGTCGCCTTGGACAAGTTATAGTATCAACTCTTTTACAAGCTTGGCCAATCCAGAATACAACGCCAGCCAGCTACCACCTCTCATGCCGAACAACACTCCATATAGTAACTTTAAAGCTGGACAAGGATTCAACGCCGGTCCCGGTTACTCATCACCAGTATCACCTAATTCTTCAACGTTTATAGATCCAAGTGTTAATACTATAGATAGTATCACGCTAACGTCCAGCACAGAGCCAAACACGCTGAGAGGAACTGCTGATAGAAAATCTACAACTCAAAAAAACTTTAGTTCTAGCACATCTTCTAGTGTTCAGGATGATTATATTGACGATAACTATTGGCCGGTAGATGGATCTAGATACGGACTAGACGCGCAACAAGCCCAAGTCAACGGATCTTACTACATCGATAATAGGTTAGGTAAAGTTAACTTTAGCTCTAATATTTCTGGAAAAACTGTGATCTTAGACTACATAAGCGATAGCCTTGGCACCGACGAGGAAATGCTTGTTCACAAATTTGCCGAAGAAGCTATATACAAATGGATAGCTCACGCTATATTATCTACTAGAGCCAACACACAAGAATACATAGTGCAGAGGTTTAAAAAAGAAAGGTTTGCAGCTATTAGAACCGCAAAATTAAGATTATCAAACATTAAATTAGAAGAGCTTACTCAAATTTTAAGAGGTAAATCGAAACAAATAAAACACTAGTACATGCCAGAAATTAAACATCAGTTTACCGGTGGTAAGATGAATAAGGATCTCGACGAGAGACTTGTTCCAAATGGAGAATATAGAGATGCGATGAACATACAAGTATCGACTTCAGAGGGATCTGACGTTGGTACTGTTCAAAATATATTAGGAAACTCTTTAATACCTAACCAAGGGTTTATTGATAGCGAAAGTTTTTGTGTCGGATCTATAGCGGACGAAAGTAACGATGCTTTGTATTGGTTGGTATCTGGCCAAAACCACTCTAAAGATGACTTTATAAACGGAATTGTAAGCAATACTATTACAATACCATCTTATAACAAGGATTTAATTATTCGTAGCAAAGGTGGTGAAACCAGACCCATTGTCGTTGACAAGCACGCTGCCTTGATTGACAACTACGCTTCTAATACTCTAAACGATAACTTTATAGTACTGCCAACAGCTAATTTATTTGATATTACAGTTGGAATGTCTGTTATGGGTATTAAGAGCGACGGTACTACTACCAGTGAGGACGTTAAGGTTGAAAGTGTCGACGAAGTAACCAGCCTAGTTATACCAGTAGAGCTGTTAAAAGAAGTGGTAGTAACGCCAACCGACTTGATATTTGATTTTTCTTTAGGACACCTGCCTTTATTAGCTGGGTCAACCGCAACAACCTCGGCACCAGCGCCATACATATTTATAACAAAAGATGACTGGAGGCTAGCAAGCACGTGGGGCATGGTAGCTGGCGATCCAATATCCTTCAACTTACCGGGCACTAGTGACTTGGGTGTTCCCCCTGGAACCACGGTAGTTGGAATAACACCTAACTACCAGTTTAGTTTTAGCGATGGAACATACGCCGACTATACTAGAATAGAGGTTTCTAACACAATAATGAATTACAGCACAACTACGGTTGTTACTTATAACATTATAGCTGGCGGTTTTTCAACTGCCCATTCTATTGGTTTTTTAGATACAGGTGGCACGGGGAGTGCAACTATAACATCTGACATTAACGTAAGTCAATTTAGTGGCCAAGTGTTAATACCGTCAACCAACCCTTGGTCAGACAACATCGAGGAAGGCATGCTAGTTAATGCGTCTATACAGTATCCCTCTGGTGGGCTTTTGGAAACAATAACACCGGTAGGCGGTGGGTATCAAATAGAGATATTTGACGCATTAACCGATACACTGATTATTCCGAGTGCCACGGCTGCTCCGTACTCAGATTACTTATCATTCTCTCTACCAGCTACAATATCTCTGGCATTAGGAGAATCTTTAGTGCAGTTATCAGGAAATTTAGATTTAACTGAGGCTTATGACTATCTTTACTTTAAAGGCGATAGAACACTAAACTTTAATAAAGAAAATCTCATAACAGGCGTGAACATTATTGATGACATGCTGTTTTGGACCGACAACCACACTGAGCCAAAGAAAATAAACATATCCAAGTGCATTGAGGGAACTGATATTCTTGGAAACAAGCATACTAAACTTATTAACAATGAAGTTAGTGGTGAAGTGTTCTTGACAGAAGAACACATAACGGTTATTAAAAAAGCGCCTACAACACCACTATCGTTAGACTTAAAAACAAGCAGAGAAGAGGATGTTAATTACTCTGGTAAAATAACGGTATCAGACGACGTTGCTACTTCTTCGTTTACTAGTACCTCATCTGCAATAACTGACTTTAACACGCTTGTTGTTGGCGATACATTTAGAGTTATAGTATCCGAAGATTTAGCAAACAATAGTGACTTTAAACTATTTGAGACAGCGGGAGAACCTGGTAAACTATGGAAGGAAGGCACTAAGGTGTTGTTAAGAGAGTATGATGATGAAGAGCCTCCAATTGTACCCATTAGCGAATATACTATCAAAGGTGTTGTGGAAGCTTGGGCTGGTAATAATTTTAATAGTGATAATGGAGACGTAAAGGTATCTATAAAAATAACATCTATAGATGGTTTTCCACCACAAGCCGCTGCTGGCACTACATTAGATTATGCTATAGATGTTTTTGAGGAGGAAGAAAAATTGTTTGAGTTTAAATTCCCTAGATTTTCCTATAGATATAAGTATCAAGATGGCGAATACTCTGCATATGCTCCGTTTAGTGAGGTAGCTTTTTCTCCAGGCACTTTTGATTACCACCCAAAAAAAGGTTATAATCTAGGCATGACAAATAGGATAAAATCTGTTTTACTTAAAAACTTTATCACACAAGATATTCCGGGCGACGTTATAGAGATAGATCTGTTATACAAGGAAGATGCTAGTCCCAACGTGTATGTGGTTGACACGATAAAACCAGGTTCACCACCACAGATTGGTGAAGCATTTAACCATTGGAACAAAAACGCCTATGAATTAAATTCAGACGTAATACACTCTGTGTTACCAAGCAATCAATTGCTTAGGCCTTGGGACAACGTACCTAAAACTGCCTTAGCGCAAGAGGTTACTGGTAACAGAATTGTTTATGGTAACTACTTACAAAACTACAATCTTCTAGGCCCAAATGGTAATCAATTTGTACCAGAGTTCACGCACAGTTTAGCTTCAATTGCACCAACAAACTTATCTATAAAATCTATAAAGTCTCTTCGAGACTATCAGTTGGGCGTGGTTTTTGTAGATAAATATGGTAGAGAGACACCCGTTATATCAAACCCAAGCGGGGCGTTTAAGGTGGAAAAAAGTAAAGCTAACTTGGAAAATAGGCTAGTAGTTGGATTTAGAGGAACCGAGGCTAATGCGAGTATACCCAACGACTTTAAGTACTACAAGTTTTTTGTAAAAGAAACTTCAGGAGAGTACTACAACATGGCTATGGATCGTTTTTACGATGCTGAGGATGATAACTATTGGTTGGCATTCCCTTCGTCCGATAGAAACAAAGTTGATATTGATACTGTTTTAATACTAAAGAAAGGTCCTGATTCTGACGAATTAATTCAAGTGCCCGCTAGATACAAGATTCTAGCTATTGAAAACGAAGCCCCAGATTTTATCAAGACATCGAAATACAACATAGCACAAGTTAGCCACAACATGTTGCTTGGCGCTAATTCCTTGGCGATATCTGATTTATTCGGCAATACCGGAGAGACAGCTCCTCTTAAAGGTAGAGATTCTTTTAGTATGAGCGCTGGGCCACTAGAAAGTAGTTCCGCATCAAACCTTCACGAAATAAAAGACGACTTATATGTTGAGTTTGGACTATCCGGCAGCGGTAGAACTAGTGATATGTATAAGATAACTAACGTGTCAAAAGAAGGCACCACTGATTTTCACTTTCAGCTTGATAGAGTACTTGGCGAAGATGTTGATTTTATATCCTCGCAAAGTGGTAACGGGCAAAAGATATTAGATCTAACGCAAGTGAGGATCTATAAGCACGTAGTGGAAAACAAGCCAAATTTTGATGGAAGATTTTTTGTAAAGATATATGCTGACGACACGTTCAACAGCCAGGTGAAGGTGAAGGCTGAAGCGGATACACCGGAATACAGGGTAAACGCTAGTAAAAGGATATTTGCCTTGAAGGATAATCACGTCACGATACATACTGGGGATTATGGCTCAAACGTTTATGACGACAAGGATGAGCGGTTCAACTTCGCCATACATGGTAATGGTATGCTTGGTGAAGGGCCTATGGATAGCCAGGTTGATTCTGATCGTTTTATTGATGCTGACAGCTCAGGTATATACGCTAGTTTTAAAGCTTATTATGGGAACTGGATTATAGACACCAAAGGTTTTGAGCGTAGCTCCATCTTTGAGTTAGAAAGCGCAAATGTATCATCCGATAATAACTACATGCCACTAAGGCTAGAACAAGCCACTCCCGCCTCTAGCGCGGCTGACTTGCGCTCTATAGAAAGAGATTTTGTTGTTGCAATTGATAATAGCTACCATATAGGTTCACACTTTCCTAAATGGAAATTCAAGGGGAACAACGTGTCTGGTAAAAGCCTTGGCATCAGGGATTTTGGTGGCACCGAAGAGGGTTCTATGGAGCTAAGCTTTGGTAGTATTCAACCGCCTTTCTTTCGCACGTGGAAAAAATCTATGGCGTTTTGGGATCTAGAAAACAGAACAGATGATAAATATAACTTTATAAAACCGCTTCTAAAAGAAATAAATGCTGGCAAGCAATTTAGGTGGAAAGAAGATCCTTCCGGCACTATATACACGGTAGTGAGGCAGGTTGAATCATACAATAGACTAAACTTCACCAATAAACACAACAACGACTCCTATACCGAAGATTGGGGTGACGACAATATTCCAAGTTACGCTGATAGGGGTAGAGCTTACAACAGACCATACAATTACAAGTTAAACAAAAGATTTCACTTCACACCGTCAATGAAGGATGGATGGAATCCAACTGGTCAGCTCGGGGCTATAACAGGTGGGAAGAAAGTTAACTACTTCTATAATACATCTACATCTACGGTTCAGAGTTTGAAAGCAAGCAGCTCGCACCCGGGTGGTTTATCAAATACAGTTTTAATTAGCAAGATGCATTTTGAAGAATCATTAAACGGCAATGAGTTGGATAGCGCCGGTAACCCTGTTTCCCCACAGAGAATTGAAGTGGGTATGATACTTACTTATGTTGAAGGTGGTAGCTTACCATATCCACTTCTTGTTAAAGAGATAAACCCAATAGCCGGTGGTGCTAGTGGTTATGAGATAGTTTTTACTGGTTATCAAGACATTAACGACGAAGTTACAATCGCAGCTAGTAAAAGCTTGAATTTCGAGCAACCTACTATGAACGGGCTAAGTATAGCCTCGGCCCGCAACATAAGTCAGTATGCTGCTATTGGATCAATTGGAGCTGTTGGATACACTTTAGAGTTTATAGAGCCTATAGTGGAGGAGGTTCTATTACCAGAAAACCCAGCGGTGTGGGAGACTGAGCCAAAAGAATCTACAGACCTAGACATATACTACGAGATGAGTGGTAACAATCCTATAAAACTAGATAGACACACTATAAAAACAGCGTTGCCAATTGGTTCTAAAATAGAGGGGCTAGGTGGAGCAGGCGGCGGAACTCCTGACATGTACATTGAGTACAACAGCAGCGTCAATGGTGACACCATAGTTGTATCTGAAGATTTGGATTTAACAGGTGAAAATAGGATAGGGGCAAATGATATGTTTAAAGTAACTAGAGCGGATGGGGTTTCACTAGTGATCAGCGTGGTAGCTGTTATAAACCACACTGTTTACAATCAAAAATCTAGAACGTTTAAGATTAGCAAGTTTCTGTACAACTCTGATATTCAGTTAACTTGGCACAATTGCTTTTCTTTTGGTAATGGCGTCGAGTCTAATAGAATTAGAGACAACTTTAATCTACCATACATGTCTAATGGTGTTAAGGCATCAACAACGCTTGACGGGGAGTACAAAGAAGAGCATCGTAAATACGGGTTAATCTTCTCTGGTATTTACAACTCGATATCGGGTATAAACAACTTAAATCAATTTATAGCTGCAGAAAAAATAACTAAGGATATTAATCCTATTTATGGTAGTATTCAAAAACTACACTCAAGAGACTCTGATTTAATAGCCTTGTGTGAAGACAAGTGCCTTAGAATACTAGCTAATAAAGATGCTATTTATAATGCTGACGGAAATCCCCAGTTAACAGCGAATCAAAATGTGTTGGGTCAAACGATTCCTTTTAGTGGGGAGTTTGGCATATCTACAAATCCAGAATCATTTGCATCGGAATCATATAGAGTTTATTTTGCAGATAAAGTTAGAGGCGCAATAATGAGGTTGTCCAAAGATGGGTTAACCCCGATATCTGATCATGGAATGAAAGATTGGTTTAAAGATAATTTAAGGCCGTCAAGCAGGTTAATTGGTAGTCATGACGATCAAAAAAATGAGTACAACATAACTCTTGACGTAACGGTTGATGAGCCAGTTTTAGGCCAAACAGTTTCGTTCAAAGAAGATGTTAGAGGTTGGGTCAGTTTTAAATCGTTTGTTCCAGAAAATGGCATCAGTTGTGCTAACTATTACTACACGATGTTAAACGGTAAGCTTTGGCGACATCACAACGAAAGTGAAGATAGAAACACTTTTTATAAAAACGATACTAGTGATGGTTTTACTCAATCAAGTATAAATGTATTATTGAACGATCAACCTGGGAGCGTTAAATCTTTCCACACTTTAGCTTATGAAGGAAGTCAATCAAAAGTTGATACAAACCTACAGGACACCGAGCACTACAACTTAGTAGCTAAAGATGGTTGGTATGCTAGTCACATAGAAACGGATAAACAGGAAGGTAGTTTAAATGAATTTATAGAAAAAGAAGGAAAGTGGTTTAACTACATCAAAGGCGTAGATTCTGATATATCGGTAAACACCGATTTTGGAGCTTTTAACATTCAAGGTATAGGAATACTGTCTAGCATAAGCTCAAGCGTCTTGGCTTTTGGTTACCCTGTCAATGCTTCTTTACAAGTCGGTGATGTTATATATCACAAGACACCTAGCGATGTTAGTGGTTTTTCAGTTATAGATTCTAGCGGTATTACAAGGTGCGGTGTAGTCGAAAGCATAGCTGCTAGCACTGTAACAGTCACACTTGACGGCACTGCACCTATGGCTGGCGATTTTATTCTATTCGCAAAAAACAGCACGGTTAATACGTCTAGTCTTTTGGGTTACTATGCGGATGTTAAGCTTGAAAACAATTCCAAGGTTAAGGCTGAAATTTTTTCAATTGGCTCTGAAGTAACGGAAAGTAGTAAATAAATAAATTATATAGATGAAAGTAATAAATAGCTTTACACTAAACACAAAAAACGCAGCTGCAGCTGGAGAGACTAGGGTGATAAACATTTCTGGAACTAATGGTGCTATTTTTTCTCTAGAGATTAAAAGTGGTTCTAACTATTATAATTTTCAAACAAACTTATTTCAAGCCACTAAAACCATGCTAACTAATATTAGCTTAGCTTCAAATGGTTATCGCGCTAACATAAGGTTTCCAAGTGTAGCCGCTGGAACTAAGTATGATATATACTTAACGGCAGGAGAAGATACTGAGCATGCTAGCTACAACGAGGTTAGATTTTTAGATGGTAGTTTAGATATAAATTCCACTACAGGCTCTAACTCTAAATTAGTGCAAAAAGTAATATACCAAACACTAAACGTTACAACAACAATAGGTGGTTACTCTCCGAACGGTTTAGTAATACACGCAAACACCACTCAACCAGCTATAAGCACTTCGGTAGGAAATACAAGCAATAAAATACCTTTCACACTAGTAGTTACAACAACAAACGCTACTAATGCTTTTTCCATCAACAGACAACCACGAGCTGAAGATATAATGGCTTTTATAACAGCTACGGTTGGTGCTAACCCAATACCAATACCTGGCGAAGACCAATACCCAGTGATATCAACACCGGTAGCGGATGTAGAAGGTGGAGGTACTAGGATTAATGGTGAGGTAGCGGACGATAGCACCACGGTCACTACGTACGTTGTGTCTAGTACTATAGCCACTGTTGGCGATAGAGTGCTGGGCAATGCGGCGTTAGCAGCTACCACTGTGACAGTTACGGCTGTTAGTAGCGGTACTGGTAAAACATTTACTATATCTGAGCACGTAGATATAGCTGACAATACGCCCTTAAGCTTTAGCAACAGAAGAAATTACAGGTGGCCAATGTCTTCAACAACAGAAGACCTTAGTAGAATAATACCTGGAATGGCACAGCTTAAAGGAACTTTCTTTAGCACGCAGCCTCTTGTTAGTGGATATCTAGATCAAATAACAATATTTGAAAATGAAATAGGAGAATATAAAGTTGATAAACTTAAGTTGCCAGCCGTAGATCTTTTAGGTATAAAACCAGTAATATCAAGGCACGCTGACACTAAGGTTGTTACAACAACTTATGGTTCGTCTAGTAATCCTATTAATGTGATATTTAACAACCAAGCTTTAGCAACTTTTGGCGGTGGCGCAAATGCTAGGATATTTGCCTACGGTGCTAAAGAAGTAGAGCGTTTAACTGGGTATGACGTTGAGTTTAGTAATTTAGCCGTTGTCTTGTCATCAGTAAAAACAACAACATCTAGTAGTACTATTGGTTCGTCTAGCACTACAGTGGGCGTTGACAGTAGAGAAGGTATAATAGACAATATCAGCACTGTTAGTGGTATAGGTATTGATCCTGGGGCGGTAAATCCGACCGTCTCTAGTGGCGCCACTGGCCAAAGCTCTAGTGGTAACATAGTTTTAAGTGCCGCTCAAGAGCTAGAAGACAATGCTTCACTTACGTTTACAGGCGCTAGTAGAGTGGCTACTATAACTGGTTATGTTAAAATAAGTGACACTAGCGACAAAGATGTGACACTAAGGTTTGATTTAGAGAAGTTCCTAACGATGCATTAGAGTAAATTAGTGGTTAAAAGTGTGACTATTATAGTATAAATTAAATTAAATATAATGGATATCAAAGAGTTTAACAAAGAAACTGATTACGAAGAATTACGTAGTTGGTGGGAGAGCTGGGGGTTACCACAACACCACCAAAACGTACTTTCAGAAAACGGACTTATTATAAGTATAGACGGTGTTAATATAGCTAGTGCTTTTATATATAGTACAGATAGTTATATTTGTTGGTTAGAACACTTAACATCAAATAAAAAAGAGTGGTTACTTTTATCACAAGAAGAAAAGTTAGATATATTAAATAAGTTAGGAGATGCTATTTTTGATAAAGCAAAAGAAATGGGTTTTAAACTAGCTTTTACTCTAGCCACAGAAGAACAAGATAAGTATTCCAAAGCTCTAACAGAGTGGAAGGTAAAAAACTTAGGAGATGTAATAACTAAGAATATGACACAATATTTTAAAATATTAACATGAAAAAAATAACATTATGCCAGTAATACCATTTGTACCTTTAATAGCGGCGGGGGTTGGAGCGGCTTCTTCTATGGTCACGGCAGGCAAGCAAAGAAAAGCGGCAGCCGATCAATCTAGACAGGCAAAAGCAGAGAGGGATAAACAAAATGCAGTTTTAGAAAAACAAAAAAAAGAATACAGAGATATTAAGTTTACAAATCCGTACGAAAATATGGAAAACACAATGGAAGACTTACAGGTTAATACTCAGCAAGCTGACTTTCAAATGCAACAAGGTAACCAGCAAAGAGCTAATATAATGCAGGGCCTCAAGGGAGCGGCTGGCTCAAGTGGTATAGCTGGACTAGCACAGGCGATGGCTAATCAGGGTCAGTTTCAAACACAACAAATATCAGCTTCTATAGGAGCACAAGAAAGTCAAAATCAAAGAATGAAAGCTAGCATGGCTGGCAACATACAGAGTTCAGAGAGACTTGGAGCATCAATGGTGCAAGAGGCCGAATCTGGAAGGCAAGCAACTTTGTTGGGTATGGCACAAGGGCAAGCAGCTGGAGCGGGTACGGCTTACCAGCAGCAAATGCTAAACCAACAAGCAGCTAATGCTTCTTCTGACAAAATGAACATAGACGCTATAACTGGCTTAACAAAAGCTGCTGTCGACCAAGATTGGAGTAGTTTAACATAATAATCATAAAATGGCAAATTTACTAGGAAAAGCAGATCAAACACTTGTCAAGGGAGCTTACTCCGTTGCTAAAGCAAATTTACCCGGCGACATGTCTGGAGTATACGATCAGAGGGCAAAAAACATGGAGGGCTTGATGGCTGGAATAAGCACCGTGTGGGAAGAACTAAACAGCGAATGGAACGATAGGCAAAATGCTCTATCCACCAAAGGCGACGCGGTATACGAGAACGTACTGACCGGTAAGTATAATGATCAAATGGTTGAAGCTACAGACGCAGCTGTGCTCGACATAAAGAGTAGGTTGAAAGGTCAAAAAGCAGACAAAAAAGGCTTAGGTGCTAGGAAAATAGAAGCTGAAATGAATAGTTTTGCAAAGAACACCCAGCAAAATGCCTTGGACTTTGAGGAGCTAGCCGATCTAAGCAAAAACAATGAACTGATAATCAAAGGTAGTGGCAGTGAAGCGAAGCTTTTAGAAGCTATATTTGATGATTTTAATAACAACACAAACAACACTCAAGTTACTTATAAAGACGGTAACTTCACGTATACTCTTGATGGCGTGTCTATGACAATGGGTGATATAAAGAAGGCGATGATAAAAAAGGACAACGCTAAACCTAGTGCTGTTCAAAAGATTTTTAACGAAGTTGTAACGAAAGCCGGTAGTGAAAAAAGGGAGTCAAGTGATGTTTATAAAAACGACATTAAGAATAGAATAAAAAGTAATATGACAAGCAAGTCTGACAAGACTAACATAATGCACTCTCACTTTGAGGGCTTACAATATACTTTTTACGAAGCTCTAACAGGTAAAGACCAGGGTTTGCAAGATCAAATATTTGACACGCTAATGGCAATAGGAACTGACATCGACAAGGATGGTGTTGCCGACACTAAAGATACTTACCTTAACACCGAGAATGCTGTTGCATTACAGCGGGAAATACTTAACAATGACAATAGCGGTGATATAATCGCTGGCTTTTTAACAGACAACTTGTTTCAAGATGCTTATGATAGAGGTGTTAAAGAAAGAAAAGTAATTAAAACCGGTGGTAAGGAGAGTGATAAAGAATCTAATCCCTACGGCTTGCCTGATAAAATAAGGTTAGGTCCTATACCGTACCCAGGTGGATATGCACAAGAGGAAACTAGGGCTCAAGTAACAAGATGGATTGATAGTTTACATAATGGCACGAAAATCCAATACCAGGGTAATGAGTACACTTTTAGAGATAATAATTGGGTAGAAAACTATGGTATAAAAGAAGGTGATGAAGATTTAACTAAAATAATAGGTAGTGCTAACGACATGAGGGATATTGTATTTTCAACCGATCATCCTGGTTTCAACGACATAACAACAAAAGCAGAGACCGAAAAGATTGATCACACTACAGGTTTAAAACCTAGTCAAAATCCGTTTGGAAATGGAGCTGGTGAAATAGCCGCATTACCTAGTGACTTTACAAGAGCGGTGGGTAAAGATGATTTAAAAGCTAAAGAGTACTTAGACGGTATGAAAATAAAAGGTTTAGAGGTGAGGGCATCAGGCTTTGGATCTGACTCTATCACACTTAAGCTTGGTGGTAAGTCTAAGACGTTTATAGTTGATACTAACTTCACAGACGATGAGGATAGGGCTGCTGAAATCTGGAAATGGCTACACACTAATTGGTCTGGAAATAATAATCAAGAAAAAATAGATTGGTAATATGAACGAAGAACTAAATTCATTATGGACATCGCTATCTAGTAAGTTTGACATCGGTGGCTTCGAACAGTTTAGCAGTAAGATGCAAACTCCAGAAGAGAGAAAAAGATTTTTTGACACTATGGCTTCTCGCAATGTTGATCTTGGTGGTTACGAGGAATATGAGAGTAGGCTGGGAAAAGCACAAGACTTGACGGTAGATCCGACGATGAGTCAGAGCGATACGGGGTCACAATCGGCGGATGGTTTATCGGAATCACAAGACGATAATGTAAATTGGTTTGATCAAACTTGGTTTGGTAGAGGTTACGCCGCGGCCAGTACAACCGGCGAGGCTACAGACTTGTTTATGGAGGGTTCTGACGTAAGCATGGAAACCATACAAGAGTTTATAAAAGCTAAAGAAGGTGAAGCTAAAGCTCACGTTCCATCTGAACGTATGAATAGGTTTCAAAAAAAATACAAAGAAGAGGGCTCTTCTTGGACTGCTTTTTTTAGAGGAGTAAGGGATGAGCCGAGTTTATTAAGTGAATTGTTTGTACAGTCCTTGGGTACTCAGGTAGGAACTTTTTTTGATTCAGACAAAGCTAGAATGGCTACCGCGGCTGGTGGTGCCGCTGGGGCTGGAGCGACAGCATACTTAGGTTATGGCGCTATAGCTGGTGGTGCTGCTGGAGCTATGGGTGGTTTAGCCACTTCAATGGAGACAGCTTTGACGTTTGGCGAGTTAATAGAAACTGAGTTAGCCAAAGACAAGCTAGAGTTTACTGATAAGAATATAAAAGCACTTTTAGAGAGTTCTAAGGGTAAAGAAATAAGAAACAAGGCCATAGGAAGGGGTTTAACTATTGGAGCCGTAGAGGCTCTTACTGGTGGCGTTGCTGGCAGGGTGACTACGGGTGTTTTAAAGACTGCTAAAACAGCTGGAAAAGCCGTCACTAAAACAAGGAAGGTGGCAGCGGCGGGAGCAGGTATAGTAGTTGAAGGTGTTGGTGGTGGTGCCGGTGAGGTTGGTGGTAGATTAGCTGCTGGCCAAGAGATGGATGCTGCAGAAATTGGTTTTGAAGCTATTACAGGTACAACTACAGCGCCGCTTAATGTTGGTGGGGCTTTATTGCGTTACAAAAAACCTGTTTACAAGTTAAACGGGAAAGTTGTTGAATACAAGGATATGAAAGACTTTGTGGAAACAGCTGACGATATTGATGTTGCGAAAGCAAACATCGTGATGGAAAACGATTTAAGCGGTTTAGATGCTTTGGCCAACAAAAAACAAACTGATGCTATAACAGACTCTCAAGTCGATAAATTGGTTACAGACAAAAAAGATAGAGCTAAGTTAGTGCAGCTAGAGTACGAAAGAAGAAAAGCAGAGTTTAATGCCAAGAAAAAAGGAATCGACCAAGTACCTGGCGCTGAGGAGAAACTTACCAAGGTGCAAGCTGAGATTGATGGTATTATAGGTAAGTATGATGGAGCTATAGACAAGTCTCTAACCGAAGGAGCCGCTGAGGTTCGCAAAGCTCAACGAGAAAACAACCTTATTGACACTATTGCTTTTTTGCAGAAAAATAAAAAGTATGCTGGTAAGGATGTTGTGATAGCCGATGACGATGCGGCTGCTCAATTGGCTCACGACAAAGCTATTAAGGAGTATAACGCTAAAAACCCAAACAACAAAATTAAAGCGGAAGATGTATCGGGTTCTGATGGATTTATAGTGGGTGATGTAATTGTAATCAACAAAGATATAGCCGGTCAGACGGGCGCCATAAACGTCGGAGCACATGAGCTACTACATGGTATCATGGGTAAGCATATGAAAACATTGGATGACGCGGGCAAAGTGGAGTTAGGAAAAAGCTTTATGGATGTTTTAACAAAAGATCAAGATGCTGCTGTAAGAAAAAGATTGAAAGAAAACTACAATCTTGAAGGAGACAACGTTTTTGCTTCAGAAGAAATATTTACTGCTTTTTCAGATGCCATTACAAAAGGCGAAATAACTTTCGACAAAGGAGTTTTTGGTAAACTGAAAGAAGTTATAGAAAGAATATTTAAAGGAAAAGGTTACAATAAAGAGTTTGAAAATGGAAAAGCAGTTTATGACTTTTTAAAAGATTATCAAAAAAGTGTCGCTGCAGGCGGTGAAATAAGTACTAGAGCTCAAAAGTTGGCGGGTGGTGGAACTACAGCTACGGATACAAAAGCATCCAAAACTTTAGACAAGAGAAGTCCAGAAGATTTAATTAAAATAATACAAAGAGGTGGAAACCCAAGGCAAGTTAAGAATGCTGAAGATGCTTTAGTACCTCAATATGAGGCTATGGTCGTGGAGGCTTTGAAATACAACGAAGCAAAAGGTGATATAAGGAGAGAAAACGTTGTGTCTGCTGCTAGAGAGTATTACAAGGCTATAGTAAAAAACTATGATCCTAAAAAAGGAAAGTTCTCAACACATGTTTATGGTAATATAGCGCCGAAAAATGACACTATATTTGAAAAAGCTAAAACATTAGAAAAGCGTGATGAAAGTGTTAGTTTAAACGCTCCAGAGGCTATGCAGGTAGAGGGTGATGCTGGCAAGACAACAAACACTGAGAAAACTTTTGTACAAAAAATAAATATACTACAGGATTTCGCTATAGCAAATAGAGTTGCTGATAAAATAAAAGCTTTAGTCAAAGTCACTAAAGGTGATAACTTTAAAAGTATAATATCTAAGTATGCTGGTAAAGTTGGTGAGCTTATATTTGAAGTGCCTGCTAATAAAATTATGGAAGGAGGCGCTAATCTAGCGGCTGTCACAAAGTACACCGAAGGCATGCCGGCTCCAGCTGAAGCTCAGAATATACAAAGATTTTTTAATGCACCAAACAACGCGGATAAGTTTATCAAAACGTTACCACTGTATAATGTAACCGATAAAACCGCTGATATAAACAAAATAGGTGAAAACATAGAAGTATCAAGAGACACTTATGGCTATGCTATTGGTTTAAAAGGCTTGCCACTAGATTATTTTTACGAAAAATACACTGATCCCAAGGCTCTTAGTAAAGATCCCAAAGTTTATGAGCAAAGAGTCACCTCTAAAGCTGGGAGAAGTATGGGTCTAACAAGTCAGACGCCAATGAAAAGGCTAAAACCACAGTTCAGAAAGCCTACACCAGAAACCGTTGAGCAGTTTAAGAAAGACTTAGGTATTACGCCAAAGAATGAAGCAAATGTGTATAGCAGGGACATCGGACAGCTACTAAAAGGTGTTGCTAAGGTTCACTCTATAAACGCGGCTATATCTGGAGCGCAAAGATTTCAAGAAGCTAAACTTAAGGCAACGCCCGTGACAGAGCAAAAAGCCATAAAACAACAAACAGCTGATATTACAGCCGCTCAAAATAAAGTTGCTTTTAGCACTAGCACACAGAGAACTGGTAAACTTATGCGGCAAAATCTTAGGATAGATGACGCTAAATTTAGAGACAAGTTGCTATTATTAAATAAATTAGCACCTACACTTCGGATCAAAAAGGAGGCCGACATTGGGACTTACATCGAGATGCTCAAAAAGGATGTATTCCCGTTACTACCAAAAGCCGCTTGGTTTGGACCAGGAAAGGGAACTGCTTTTGATAGTTCAAGCAAGGGCATAGGTGTTGATAGTTCTTCCGACCCGCTGTGGGTTAAATTTCAAGAAGAAATCAAGAAATTAAAAAACGATGATTCAATAGTTTACGGCCCAGATATAAAAGGTGTTGATGCGGACAGCATGTGGTCGTTAAGAACCAAGTACACGCCTCTCTTTAGCACCCCAGAAAAAGCTAGAAAAAACATTAAAAATGGTGAGATCGCTAAGTTCAACGAGCAGGTTGGGCTTATACACAAAGCACTTTGGAAAAGAATAAATAAATCTATAAAAGATACTAAAGGGGAGTCCGCGCCCGGTATTGCTACTTACCTAGGCTTAGTAGCTAACGACACGGGTCACTGGCATAAGATGGGCGCTCAATTCGCTGGTTTTTCAAGAAAAATTACAAAAAGAAAAAAAGATAAAAAAGGTAAGGATCAAAAAAGCAGAGTTGAATACGAACACGCTATGGTAGCTACAGAAGCCTACATATATCTGTTAGATGCTGCTATAAACCACAATCAATCTTTTGATTACATCTACGGTAAGATTATCGAAAATTATAAGTTAATAGCTCTAGACAAAGCTATGGACGATAAACTGAAAAATGCTAGGACAAAAAGCGGTCGCAGCCTAATGACAAACATGCCTGATGGTTGGAATGCTGAGTTTGGGTCTTGGTGGGAAAGGTACTTCAATAACATAGTAGGCGAGCAAGATGGTGGTATAGACCCATCTTCAATAGAAGGACTAGATGGCAAAACCTTTGCCGAAGCGCTTAACGTTAATGCAGAGGGCAATTCTTCTGTTATTAAAACTGGTATACAACATTCTAAAACTCTAACTAAAGCAGTTAACTTCTCTAGATCAACTAACAACCCTACAAAAGGCATTACAGTTCTAGACTTTGACGATACACTAGCTACTAGTAAATCTTTAATTAGGTTTACAAAACCCGACGGAACCAAAGGCACGTTAAACGCAGAGCAGTACGCTAGTACATATCAAGAGTTAACAGAATTAGGTTATAAATGGGATTTTTCAGAGTTCACTAAAGTTGTAGATGGTAAAACCGCACCACTATTTAACAAAGCAATGAAATTGCAAGGTAAGTTTGGTCCTGAGAACATGTTTGTATTAACAGCTAGACCAGCAGCCGCGGCTCCAGCTATATTTGCTTTCCTACAAGCTAATGGCTTAAACATACCACTAAAAAATATTACTGGCTTAGCTAACTCTACAGCCGAAGCAAAGGCATTGTGGATGGTTGAAAAAGTAAGCGATGGTTATAATGATTTTTACTTTGCAGACGATGCTTTGCAGAACGTACAAGCTGTAGACAATATATTAGAACAATTCGATGTTAAGCGTAAGGTTCAGCAAGCTAGAGTTAATTTTAGTAAGTCAATGAACGAAAGGTTTAACGATATACTAGAAAATGTAACGGGTATTAATTCTGAGAAAAGATTTTCAGCTATTAAAGGTAGAAAGCGTGGTGAGGGTAAAGGTAAGTTTAGAGTGTTTATACCACCGTCTCACGAGGATTTTGTAGGTTTATTATACAACTTTTTAGGTAAAGGCAAAGAAGGTAATGCACATAGAGATTTTTTTGAACAAGCCTTAGTTAGACCTTTAAACAGAGCTAATAGAGAGTATGATACAGCTAGGCAAAGCGTGGCTAATGATTACAAAAATCTAGCAAAAAGATTTCCTAAGGCAGCAAAAGCACTAATTAAAAAAACGCCAGACGGTGACTTTACCTACCAAGACGCCGTAAGAGTGTACCTGTGGGATAAGCACGGCCACAAAATCCCTGGCTTATCGCCAACTGATCAACAAAAATTAGTTGAACTCGTTAACTCAATGCCTGGCCTGAGGTCTTATGCTAAAAACGTAAACATTATATCTAAACAAGAGACTTATGTAGGCCCAACTGAAGGCTGGAACTCTGGTGATATACGCATGGATCTAGATGATGCCACAAGTAGAATAGGTAGAAAGCAATTTTTTGCTGAATTTATTGAAAACGCAGGCATTATATTTTCTGAAGAAAACCTAAATAAAATCGAAGCTGGTTATGGTAAGGGTGTTACAGAGGCCTTAGAAGATATGTTATATAGGATTCAGACCGGTAGAAATAGGCCAACTGGACAAAACGGACAGGTTAATAAGCTAATGAACTTTTTAAATGGCTCTGTTGGTACGGTCATGTTCTTTAATATGAGATCTGCTTTACTGCAACAAATGTCCATCGTCAACTACATTAACTTTGCCGACAACAATGTACTTGCAGTGGCTAAAGCTTTTGCAAATCAAAAACAGTATTGGGCTGATTGGTCATTCATATTTAACTCTGACATGCTAAAGCAGAGAAGGGGTGGTATACAGACCGATGTCAATGGCGCTGAACTCGCTGCTAGTCTGCGCAACTCTAAAGATATAACTAGAAAATTAATATCTAAACTATTGGAGTTAGGATTTTTGCCTACACAAATTGGTGATAACATTGCAATAGCAACTGGTGGAGCTGCTTATTATAGAAATAGAATAAACACGTATTTAAAACAAGGCTTAAGTCAAAAAGAAGCCGAAGCTAAAGCATTCACTGATTTTCAAGATATAACTCAAGCTACTCAACAGTCAGCAAGGCCTGATATGGTTTCTAAGCAACAAGCATCTGTTATTGGTAAAGTTATATTAAACTTCCAAAACGTTACGTCTCAGTTTAATAGGTTAGGTAAAAAAGCTTTTCAAGATATATACAATAGAAGAATAACAAAACCTAACAATACTCAAATGCAGAGCGATATATCTAACGCTGCTAGAATAACGTATTACTTCGCTGTTCAAAACATGATATTCTACACGCTACAAACAGCCCTGTTCGCTATGATGTTTGACGATGACGAAGAGGATAATAATAATTTATTTTTAAAGAAAAGAGAAAGGTTAATAAACGGTAGCATTGATTCTGTATTAAGAGGCACTGGTTTAATTGGCGGTGTGGTTGCCACGTTAAAAAACGTTGCAATTGCTTTTGCTAGACAAAGAGATGTTAAGTATAATCCAGATGAAAGTGCTGTTATCGTAGAAGCTTTAAACTTATCGCCAGTTTTAGGTATTAAAGCCAGGCAGGTTGTTAACGCTGAAAAAACTCTTAATTACAATAAAAAAGTTATAGATGAAATGGAAACTCTTGACATTGACAATCCACAGTGGTCTGCTATTACGGGCTATACTCAGGCTTTTACAAACATACCTTTAAATAGATTATACAATAAAACTCAGAATGTCAGGCAAGCTCTAAACAACGACCACTCTTCTTGGGAAAGATCTTTAATGTTTTTAGGTTGGAGTCAATATAATCTTGATATTAAGAATGAAAAAATGGAGAAAATTAAAGCTCAAGCAAAGTCTAGTAAAAAAACAAATTCTAAGTCAAATACGAAAACAAGGACAAGAACTAGAACTAGAACGAGAACACGTTAAAGAATTCAAAAAATAAGTGATAATAAAAGGATGGTGAAAAGATTAATTATACTACTGCTACTAGCGTCTAACATAGTAACAGCGCAAACGTTTAGTAAAGAAGATGTTAAGAAGCTATTTAAGTTCTCTACATTTTATGCTGCTGTAAACGGTGGGACCTCCTTGTCGAATGTGGAGGTTTTCTCTGTAGACAACGGCTTATCAACACAAACAATTTCAACTCCCTATGATTATAATCTCACCATGGGACTACGTAAAATAGCTAGATTCGGTTACGAAAATAAAGCAAATACATTTTATGACGGAACCGAGACGAATTACAGTGATGCGGCCACTGTAGGTAAGCTAAGAGGAGTTGAATACTTATTTGAAATGGATTTCAAGAGACAAGAAGGTAACGAGTATCTTGATCAACACCATTTTATAAGGTACGTTAGCGATCACTATACTATCAAGGGAGAATACTTGGAGGATGGTTTTGCTGATATAAAGTACTTTGAAGCATCGGAAAGATATAGATATAAAGTTAATAGAAAATTCTCTGTTAACGCTGGAGCTGTTCAAAGGTTATCAGAACCTTATGGTTATAACCCTTTAGACGAGTGGTTATTAGCAAATGGAGATATACACTATACTTACTTAGCTCTACAAGAGGGTTATAATGTTGATGTATGGCATCAACTATATTACGATCCTAGTGGAAAAGTTGTAGCTAATAGTGCAGAAGTTTGGGAGGCAGTTGTAATACCACAGGTGTTAGCTGATTACTCAGAAAGAAAAAGAAACGAAATGGAAAACAGCACACTACATTCATTTGTACTGGGCTTTGATTTCTATCATTATAATAAAAACTACTGGTGTCATGGTTGGGGCAATTTAATGCCTTATCATTATGATGATGGTAGCAAGTACAACTATCATAAATTTGCAGGTGAACAATGGTTAGATTACTCGGGTGGAGTTATACTCGGTGTTAAGATCAACAAACACTTAGGAGCATTTGCAGAAGGAAAATACAATAAGTACTGGAACAGAGAGTGGTACGACTTCAAGTTTGGAGTAAACTACGTAATATTTTAAATAAAAAAATGGCATACACACAGAAATCAAAAGGTTCAACATTTAAAATGATGGGATCTTCACCGGCTAAAGCAAAAACAAACCCAAAGATTAGTCTTGGTATGGGTAAAGAAGCAGACGCTAATTTAAGTAAAAAAGTAAGCGCTAAAACAGGTAAAGGCGCTGTTTCCTTAAGAGATGCTAAAGGCGGGAGGGGTAGTTTAGATTTTTGGAATCAGTCAGCTGATGAAGTGGAGGTAGCAAGTAAGCGCGCGGCTAGAGAACACTACGTTGCTAATGACAATTTTTCTAAAAATAAAAAACCAGCAAACTTCAATATGAAAGGTGGTAAAACCACTACACCTGGTTATAGCACTACAAAAGCAGCTAAAGCAGCGAAGAAGGTTGGCAAGGTGGCTAAAAAAGTTGTTGGGAAAGCAGGTAAGTTTTTAGGTGGTAAAACTTTAGGCGTTGCTGGAATGCTGATGGCTACAAGCTCAAAAGCTGATCAACCAACAAAAGGAAAAGGCAAAAGAGAATATGAAGGTGGTAAAATAGATTTTACTAAGAAAAAATAAATGGCAAAGGAATTAAACGAGAACTCGGGTTTTCAGGTAAGCATAAAAACGTTGGTAGGCATTGGGGTAGGCATGGCGACTGTTATAAGTATGTGGTTTATGCTACAGGCTGATATCGCTGAGGCAAAGACCTTACCTATTCCACCACCTCAAGACGTGTCGCGCATGGAGTTTGATATGAAAGACAAGAACATTAGACTTTCTATAGAGAACACCGAAAAAGCTGTTGACGATTTAAAAGATAGGTTGATCCGAATGGAAGATAAACTAGATAAATTAAGATAATGAAGAATATAGATGTTTCTTGGAAGATACTAGGTATATACGTTTTAGTACTACTCTTAGTATGCTTTGCTCAAAGGGCGTCTGGACAAATTGTTGTCACACACTTCAATGCTGCTTGGAATGATCCTAATAAAGTAAAGTACATTGGAGAACTAACAGACTGTGACATTGTATATGTAGACATAGCGGCAGCACCTAAGCTACAAGCTAAGCACGAGATAGTGGTTGTACCAACTGTCGTTATATATAAGGATGGTGAAGAGATGAAAAGATATCAAGCTGACATATCATTTAGTATGAAAGCCACGAGAAGAGAAATGCAGGACTACATAGATGAATTATTAATGAGCGACTTTTAACATGGCATACGACAACAAAAGTGTTGGACCACTTAAGATAACAGAGAAATCTTACAACAAGCAAAACCGTAAGATGAGAAAAGAAAACCCTACAATGGGCAGTAAACTAACTAGTGGCACGAGCCCTAGAAGAGTAAGCTTTGCCTGTAGGTTTGGTAGTATGCAGGGAGATATGAAAGATAAAAATGGAACCCCAAGTAAACTGTCTAAAGCTCTAAAGAAATGGGGGTTTGGTAGCAAAGAAGCTGCCAGAAACTTTTGTAGAACACATAGAAAATCATAACCATGGCATACAACAACAATTTTTGTAAAACTGGAAAAAGCAAATCTTCTCCAATGACTTTCAAAGGAGCAGACTCTTCAAATTCATCTTGCTGGAAGGGTAAAGTAAAAGTAGGTACTAAAAAAGGAAAATATGGTAGAACTGTAAACGATTGTAAAGATCCAAAGGATATATAATGAAAAAACTACTAATACTACTATTATTACCACTAAGTATATTCGCTCAAGACTCATGGGTTCGATTTCAAGTACAATTTGATTTCTACGCACCACAAGAATCTAATTTCTTTATGGTATCTGATGGATACGGTGATACTTCTATATTTTTTCAACCAACTAATCAGTACGAATATTTAGATACTGTTTTAGATGTTAACAGTGGTAGTTATACTATAAGTTTAAGAGATAGTTATGGAGATGGATGGGTGTCATCTCAGCCAGCTTCTTTTAAAATGGGTAATACTTGTCAAGGAGATATAATAGATTGGTCTCCAGTGCTTGGATCTTTCTTTCAAAGAGACACAACTGTAACTATATATCCTTGCCCACCACCGCCACCACCAGTATGTATACCTGCATTGCTGCATATAAACTTAGATCAATACCAAAGCGAAACCTCTTGGGATATTAAAGATTCAAATGGTATTATAGTTGAATCAGGCGGTTCTTATGGTTCTATGGTTGACTATCAATCATTCAGCGTTCCAATGTGCTTACCAGTTGGTCAATTCAGCTTTACTATGTACGATACATATGGAGATGGTTTAGCAGGATCGTTATGGGGAGGACAAGATGGATCGTACTACCTAACACAATGCAATGATACCTTGGTCAATGGTAGCGTCGCAAATTTTGGTTTTGACTCAACGCATGTGTTTGCATCAGATAGCTGTCCACCCGTCTACGGTTGTATGGATACTTCTTATATTGAGTTCAACCCTCTCGCAGATACAGATGACGGAAGCTGCTTAGACTTAGTGGTTGTAGGTTGTACGGATTCTACAATGTTCAACTATGATCCACTGGCCAACAGAATGGCTCTAATACCTAATTGTGATTATACCTTAACTCTATATGATTTAATGGGTGATGGTTGGGTTGGTTCTTACCTAAGAGTTATACAGGGCACGGACACAAATCAATTTATACTTACCTCTGGCTTTAGCCAAAACTTTACTATAAACTTAAACGCTCCAGAGCAAGTTCGTTTTAAGTTCTTTATAACACAACAAGCTCAACTAACAGCTGCTCACTGTGGTTTTAAATTAACAAATCCATTAGGAAATGTTATTATAGAAACTCCAGCTCCATTTATACAGCCTCTGTTTAATTACACTACACTGACTTATTGTGGTAACTTATGCATAGACAAAGTCTTTGGGTGTTTAGATCCGTTAGCGGTCAACTATGACACACTAGCGAACACAGAGGACAGCACTTGTTACTATGTACCTGGTTGTATGAATTCTTCATACTTAGAGTATTACACTCAAGGGTTTTTGGCTGACTATGACGATGGAAGTTGTGTGGTCTCTGCGATTTGGGGTTGTACGGATTCCATTGCATTTAACTGGGATTCGCTAGCAAATATCGATAATGGCGGGTGTTTACCTGTGATCTTAGGATGTATGCAGCCGTTAGCTTTTAACTTTAATGCTTTGGCTAATACTTCAGATACGTGTATAGCAGTCGTCTACGGTTGTATGAGTTCGATAGCTATAAACTATGATTCTCTGGCTAACATAGATGATGGTAGCTGCATCGGAATTACATATGGATGTATTGATACCTCAGCGTTTAATTATTCCCTTACAGCTAACGTAGATGACGGTAGTTGCATTCCAGTTATATACGGATGTATAAACCCAACACAATTTAACTATGACTCTACAGCTAACACTAATGACGGAACTTGCATACCATATATTTATGGGTGTACAGACTCTACAATGTTTAACTATAACCCATTAGCAAATGCTGACAATAGTAGCTGCACTCCTTATGTATTCGGTTGTACGGATCCTTCTATGCTTAATTACGATCCCTTGTCGAATACAGAGGATTTTACTTGCATTGAATTCTTATATGGATGCATGGACAGCTTGGCTCTTAACTATGATTCACTTGCTAACACAGAAAATCAATCGTGTATTGCTATCGTTAAGGGTTGCATGGATCTTAATGCCTATAACTATCTTGTCGAGGCCAATGTTAGTGATAGTAACTGCCTTTATGCTGCTAGCTGTGCTACTGGCCCTGGTATTCCTTATTGGTTAAATGATCCTTGTTATGCTTGGGTTATCGATGTCGATAATTACTGCTGTGATAATCAGTGGGATGAGGTTTGTCAATTAACCTACGATTACTGCGATGGAACTTACATCGGTAATATACCAGCTAGAAAAGCTGCTATTAAAAAACTAGTGGCAATAACAGATCTACTGGGTAGACCTTCAAAAGAAGGTAGCAACAAACTACTGTTCTACATCTATGATGATGGAACGGTTGAAAAGAAAATAAAACAAAACTAAACAATAATAATTAAAAAGTAAAAACATGGCAACAACAACAGCAACAATTACGCTTGCGAGCGCGGACCTGCTATCTGACAACTTGTCGTTGTCGGCTACACAGACGCTACACAAAGCTGGTACAACAACTGGTTTAGATGGTATTCAATATGAAAGACTAGAGGTTGCTACTGGCGACGTTTATGACTTAACAGATCAATTAGGCGCTACTGCACTTGGAGCAAACAAAGCAAATAAAGTCTACATAGCTAACAAGCATACAGACCCAACTAGATATGTTGATATTTATATAGCAGCCGTAAACATTGGTAGACTTTACGCTGGAGACTGGATGTTTATTCCTTTAGAGGCGGCTTCGGCGGCTCAAGACGTAGGTATAGATGCGGTAACCGTGTCTCAAGTAATAGAATTTGCTTTAATCCACGAGGGAAAAACGCTTCCACAATCATAATAACGACAAATAAATAAATAAATATGGCAACAACAACAGCAACGATAACATTAGCTAGCGCTGATATTGCAGACAATGCGTTATCTATTTCGAATACAATGACACTTACTACCGCTGGCACAACAACCGGTATTACAGAGACAACTGGTTTGGCTAGGGTAAAAATGGCTAGTACTACCTTAACAGATCTTATAACAGTAGCGAACATAAATGGATTTACAGCCGCTTCGTCAGCTAAGGTTTACATTAAAAATACTGGTACGGCTACAGATAAATATGCTATCATAGGTTTAGCGGGTAGTGCTGTTACCATAGGTAGATTATACGGTGGTGATTGGATGTTATTTCCTTGGGATGGGAATTCAGACGAAGACATCACTATAGATATGTCTGATGCTACCGAAACTATTATCGAGTACATGGTGTTCTTCGAATAGTAAATGGCTAGTTACCATAATATATCTGGTGAACTAACTCAGGAATTACTAGCAGTGGGAGGTGGGGTCAACGTGACATCTATCTCCCTTGTTAACACTCACACTAGCACCACATGTACCGTAGACTTATATATTGAGAAACAATTAACTGGTAAATTCTATATAATGAAGAGTTTACAGTTGCCCGTTGGATCGACTTTAGTTCTAGAGGGTAATGATGTTAAATTTAGCAACAAAGCAAATCAATTTGGCTTGTATATAAAGCTAACTCAAGGAGCATCAGAAACACCAACAGTAGACGTAATAATATCATAACAATTTAATATGAGGTGGATAGGTCAAATAACATACGATGAGGTAGCTTATTTCCGTGAAGATGTAATAATCGAAGCGGGTAATAAACTTGGTATTGGAACGGCTTCGCCTGGGTTTGCATTAGATATAAAAACATCTACAAGTGACGATGGTATTTCATTGTCAGCCACGTCTGGTAGAAAAGGTATTGAGATGCTGTTAGATAACGGGACAAACGGTGGTGGTGACATTAAAATGTACACTGGCTCTAGTGTTCTAACAAATAGAATAACTGCACAAGGCTCAAGTTTTATTAATGGCGGAAATGTCGGTATCGGAACGACGAGTCCATTATATCCATTAGATGTTGTAGGAAGATTGAGGGCTTCAAGTCTTAAATTAGGTGGCACGGATGGAGCAGATGCATTTAATATTTTTTATTCTTCTGACAATGCTACTTTATGGAACTATGAATATGGTTACATGAGATTTGGAACTAATGCCACCGAGAGAATGCGTATCACATCTACTGGAAACGTCGGTATTGGAACGACTAGCCCGAGCGCTAAGTTAGATGTTTTTGTTAACAGCTCGTCTGGAGCTGCGGCAGGTAGTGATGATAACTTAGTTATTGAAGATAATGGGAATTCTTTTATCAATATAAAAACACCAACTAATTCTGTTTCTGGTATTTTATTTTCCGACGCCACGAGAGCGAGAGGACAGGTAACATACGCTCACTCAGATGATGCGTTAAGACTTGTGACTGCAGGTACAGAAAAAATGCGCATCACATCAACTGGAAACGTCGGTATCGGAACAACTTCGCCAGCCACTAAGTTACATATAAACGACGGAACAAATGTAAATTTAAAAATAGGAGCGGTTTCTGGTGAGCTACAAATTAAAACAACAAATGATGCTGACACTGGTTATACTCCTATAATTTTTAGAGCAAGTGAATATAATATTTTAAATGGAAACGTCGGCATCGGAACGACTTCGCCTGCAAGCTTACTCCACGTAGTAGGTGGTTTCACAAGGTTGGAGTCCTCTGGGGATAAACAATTGCAATTTCTTGGCTCTGGTAAAAATACTTTTTCAATAGAACACGACACTTCAAGGATTTATTTTTACAATAGCACAACATCTTCTTATCCACTAGCTATAATGAATAGTGGAAATGTCGGCATTGGAACAACAGCACCAACAAGACCTTTATCTGTATATAAAAATTCAGCTGGTTCAGTTGCTAATTTTCTTCATTATACAGATGCATCAAATTTTCAAGGTTTATATATAGATGTTAGTCAATCAACTGATTTAGTTAGTTTAAAATCAAGTGGTGCAAACGCTGGTGGTTTCAATTTCTTTTGTGGTAATGCAGAAAAAATGCGTATCACATCAGATGGAAACGTTGGGATAGGGACAACAGCACCAACAGGAAAGCTAAATATAGTTAGTAGTTCTTCTGGAAGCTATTTATTAAATCTTGATTACAACGATAATACAGATGGTGGTGGTTTTTACCAATCAGGCTCTACTGGGCTTACTTTGTTCTTAAAAAATTCTTCTGCTGCTACAAAAGTTCAAATATCAAGTGAAAGCGCTAGTTATTTCAATGGAGGAAACGTCGGCATCGGAACGACTAGTCCTACGTCAAGGTTAGAATTAGCTGGTTACTATGTTGCGTCTAGTATTAGCAATGTAGGAGCAAATAGTTTGTTTACTCTTGACACAACTGTAAACACAGGAATAAATCTAAAAGCCGGTATAACTAACAATTATAACGCGTACATACAAGGATATAATTCTCAAAGTGTAAGTTCTAGGTCTTTAGTGTTAAACCCATTCGGAGGCAACGTCGGTATAGGAACAACTAGTCCGACAAATATACTTCATACTTATACATCATCAAATAATGTTGGACGATTTGAGTCTTCTGATTCTGACGCGCATATTAGAATCAATGACAATGCTGATTCTTTATATGTTGGAACTCAAAACCAAAAAGGGTATATTGGTAGCACTGCTGCTAACAGTAGTAATAATCTAACTATTGAGCTTACTAACGGCAACGTCGGCATAGGAACAACTTCGCCTGGTTATAAACTTCATGTCGCTGGTGGGGGTCTCCAAACCACAACGGCAACGGGTAATAAAATAGCTTATTACAATGGCGATAGCATTAACACTTACAGTTCTTCTGGTTATAGCATAAGCAATTTTACTGGTAATTTAACCATCAAAAACTCCGCCGATGACGGTGACATCATATTCCAATCAGACAATGGTGCTGGTGGTGGTGCTACTTACTTCTCTTTAGACGGTTCAGCGGCTACGCATGATGGATCTGCGACGACAGCTTTGTATACAAATTGGCCAGATAAATCTAGAATTAGTTTAGGTGCAAGTCATGATCTACGTTTTTATCATGATGCTACTACAAGTCGTGTTGAAAATCATACAGGTAATTTAGATTTTACAAATTATGCCGACGACGGTGACATAATCTTCCAATCAGACGACGCTTCAGGAGGAGTAACCGAATATTTTAGA
>Ga0208134_1000209_pt1 | contig 37380 bp, 27 predicted proteins | sample VirMetDEL_Mar_31_FD_184515 | JGI IMG/M metagenome (GOLD analysis project Ga0208134, IMG submission 184515) | Aqueous microbial communities from the Delaware River and Bay under freshwater to marine salinity gradient to study organic matter... | ecosystem: Environmental > Aquatic > Marine >...
TATTCCAGAGCATTATACTTGGCGTGATTTCATGGTTGATTTTTGCAATCGTGGTATTGAGATTATAGATTCTACGCGGGGTAATATTTTTTCAGATGATATAGTAAGGATTAGCACAAATATTAAGATATGAAATGGATTCGGGTATTAATAGTATTGGGAGGTGTTTTACTAATGGGTTATTTAATATACATACAGGTATGGAGTTAGACACAATAATGTTACATCGTCATATAGTTAGGAAGTTACGACTTATGTCTGAGCCACAGCGTTATTTAACGGAGCGTGTTGGAGTAAGTAGGGCGACCATGTGGCGATTAACGCAGGGTCATGAGTTAAAGACTAACACGTTGCTCAAGTTGGTAGAATGGTTGGACGAGGACATTAACAAGTATATTATTAAGGGAGTTAGGGTAAAAGAGGAATAGATATGAAAACAGAAGATTTAAAAACCTATAAAACACCTTTAGAAGACTTGAGAGAAACTGACTTAGAACATTATGAGGTAGCGTCATCCGCTATACATCATTATTCAAATGGTGTTCGTAGAGCTATTAATTTCTGGTATGACTACAGACAATTAAGTTTTTTAGGTAGATTAAAATTAGCATTTACTTTTAGGTAGAAACAACAATTAAGAATAGAAAAATGGGGCTTAACACAGACGAAAATAAGAAACACAGAAGAGGCATAGCAGCCAAGCCGAAGTACCAATGTCCAAAGTGCAAGAACGGGTTACAGATAGACAAGCCCAAGTTTATTGTTGTTTGCTCGAAGTGCAAGACCCTTATTAAAGAGGACGAGATTATAATTAATTAGGAATATGAAAAAGGAAAAATTAAGGATAAAATTATCAGACAGTCAGAAGATGAAGCTATTTATAGCGATGGTTTTTTTATCGTTGCCATTACTAATGATTATCATTTTACTGCTATTTATTTACTTTAAGTAACACCTATGACTTGGACTGAAAAGGATTTAGAGGAATTAAAGAAAAAGGGGTATAAGATTGATGACATAAAGTCTGATAATGAGAAAGTTGCGCCAAAAAAGAAGGTAGTTAAGGTATCGCTGGAAAAGAATACTATTGTGGCTATTTTGGATTCTTTAAAGCGCAATGGGCATATTGATGATTTTGTAGCCGAGCATAGGTTTCATGATGTGAGGCGTTTCCGTTTTGATTGGGCGGTAGTGTCCTTAAAGATAGCCATTGAATACGAGGGTATTTTCTCCAAAAAATCGCGTCACACTACGGTAAGTGGGTATTCCAAAGATATTGAGAAATATAATCTGGCATTAACACATGGCTGGAAAGTATTGCGTTACACTGCTAAAAACTACATGAATCTTAAAAACGACTTAGATAAACTTTTAAATATAAATAAAAATGAAACTACTTAACGACCTAGTACTTATTGAGGAAATAAAAAAAACCACCGAAAAAAAATTAGCAAGCGGCTTAATTATACCAACTGAAGCTACCGAGAAGGAATATGAGGTAAAGAGCATTGGTGTAAAGTGTAAAGCCTTAAAAATTGGCGACAAAATACGCTTACACGAACACACATCATTATTGCCTTTTAATGATGGTTTTTTATTTAATGAAGCCAAAGGCATAAAGGTAATATTGTAAAAAAACAAACAAAAACTTATAAATATTTAATTTTTATTTATATTTGTTCTAAATAAACTTATTTTATATGTCTGACGAACTAAATAAACAAGAAGAAACACAAGAAGAAGGCGTAACTAAAATGTCACTTTCTGACGCTTTAGATTTAGCACAAGGCGTTGAAAAAGACCCTGAAGTTATTGAAGAAATAGAAGAGGAAACCGTTGTTGAAGCAGAAGCAGATGAAGAAGTGGAAGCGGAAGCGGAAGTTGAAGAAGAAAAAGATGCTATAGAAACATCTGAAACGCCAAAAGAAACGTATGACGATCTTTATGACGATGAAGACAAGGCTTATTTTGCTTTTAAAAAGAGTAATAAAGGCTCAACTAGAGCTGATTACAATGAGAGCAAGGTAGATTATGACAAGTTAGACAGAAAAGATTTATTGCGTAAAAGTTTGCGCGAAAAGTACAATTTGAGTGATGATGATGCGGAGATAGATGATTATATAGAAACAGAACACGGTATTCCTATGGATGCTGATGAATCTGAAATGAGTTTAACAGAACGGGTAAGGCTTAGAAAGCTTACTGATGGTTATGTAAACGATAAAAAAGAGCAACAGCAAAAATGGAGTGATAACACCGTTAATAACACTGTTGCTAAAAACGGAGAAGTTGAGATGTTGACCCTTGAAGATGGAAGTACTATCGAAAAGGCGAAATATGAAAAAATAGTTGAAAACCGAAACAACTATATTAAGAATAATGAAGAGGCGGTTAACCGTGTTACGGCCACTTCGTTTAAATTAAAGGTTGACGACAATGGAAGTGTTAGAGAGATAGAGTATAGTTACCCATTTGACAAGTCGGATAAGCATCGTATGCTATCCAATACGAATGATGTAGCAGGAAACTTTACTGAGAAATACACTACAAAAGAAGGTTATAACCACGAAGGTATAAACATAGACCAAGCGTGGGCTGACCGACAGATAAGAGACAAAATGCTGCAAAGCATGGCACAAACTATTCGTGCCGAAGCCATAGAAGAAGTTATGAGTGAAAAAGGCAATGTTAGCATTGGTTCACAAAAGAGACTTAATCGCCAAGAAACGAATGGGATGAAAATTGTTTCCTTATCTGAAGCATTTAATCATTAATATTAAAAATTAGAACTTATGGCAGGTTTATCAGATAATAACTTAACGGGCATAGCCCTTATTACTGACCCCAATCAAATTCCAGCGCAAACGCCAGAGAATTTCATTGATTTATACGATTACGCAACACAATTCCAACCAGAATTAATTCCAGATTTAGTTTACGAATTCGGAAAAGGTTCTATCCTTGGATTTATGAGAGCGACACAAACAGGTTTAAAGAAAACCTATGAATCAGATTATATCCAGCACACAGAAGCAGGACGTTTAATGAAAACGTTTGCAGGTGTTACTATTTCTGCAAATAACTTTACATTCCCTTCAGCTCACGGGTTAGAAGTAGATAAAGTAGTTCGCTTTTTTACTGGAAACGTTGAATATCAAGGAATTGTTTCTGCTGTTGTTTCTGACACAGTTGTTACACTTTTAAGTGATACTGACGATGCATGGCCAGTTGGCCCTGTTGATATTTCTGTTGATTTTTCTAGTCGTTTAGAAAAAGGTTCAGAAGGATTTAGCAAAAGCTCAAGACACAATGTAGCTATTAGAAAAAACTACACGCATATTTTTGGGCATCACTATGATACTACTGATTCTGACTTAGGACGTTCATCTTGGGTAAAAACAGATGCAGGAGCGCAATGGTGGAATTACGAATTAGCGCGTGAGAGTGCTAAATGCGATAACAAGAGTGAACTTACTGCTGTTTTTCATAAAAGAGCAACCGATACTTCCGATTCTGCTGTAGCAGGAAAAACACAAGGTATGTATGGTGTTAAGCAAATTGTTGAAGAAAGAGGAAATGTATTTGCAGATTTAATTACGACGCAACAACATCTTTCAGATATGGCTTTCCGTTTAAAACAAAATGGAACTTGTAGAGAACTTAATGTTTGGTGTAACCATCAACAAATGGCAGCGTTTAGAGTTTTATGCGCAGGCTTAAATGCAGGATTCTTAAATGGATTCAATTATGGTTCTTTCAAAAACAGTTCAGATATGCACCTTAAATTAGATTTTACATCTGTTAAAATTGATGGTGTACAGTTTAACTTTGTGCCTTGGACAGCTTTAGATGATCCAACTATTAATGCCGTTACAGGTAGTAATAATGGTGGTATTTCTTTCTTAGGTGTTCCTTGTGGTAACACAAAAGTAACTAGAGGTGGTAAATCACAATCTGTATCTTATATGGAAATGTTGTTCCGCAAAAATAGTTTTGGTGTTCGTGAGAAACAAACCAAAATGTTTGGTCAATTTGGAACTCAAATCAAAGCAGATAAGAGTTATGTAGATTGGTTAAGTGAAGGAACTGTATTATTGGCAGCCGCAAACAATTTCTTTGTAGGTGGTACTGATATTTATGATGCAATATAAGCAGTTGAGTAAAATGTAACTACATATAGGGGTGGATTTCTGCCCCTATATTTTAAACTAAATAAAAATGAGTACAGTTATTTTTCAAATTAAAAAAGGCGCACCTACTTCTTACACAATTAGTCAGCGAGAGGTTATGGCAGAAAAGCCAGAAACAGGTGAATTTAAGTACATTGGGTATTACAGAGGGCAAGACACTATTTTTGTAGAAGACATTGATAATTCTGATTTGCGCCCAACAAAAGTACCGCCATTTACTTTTAATCCAACTCGTAATAAATGCGAACTTCGTTTTGATGATAGAGATAAGGCGTTATACACGTATATTATGTCGCATCCAAATTACGAAAAAACGTATGAATTATATTCTGAAGAAATTGAGAGCGAAAAGACTTTAGGAAAAGCCAATGCTATTGAAAAAGCATTTGAGTACATTAAGGAGAGTGATACCTTAAAGATACGTGCTTTAGGACTAGCTGTATTAGGTTTAAGCACCTATAACAAACCCGTTAGTACCATAAGTGCAAAATTAAAAGATAAGGCCATAAATAAGCCTAAAGAGATTATATTGGCTTGTGAGGACGAATTATTTGAGAACAGATTTATAGCATCGTTAGCCTTATGTTCTGGCATTGTTAAAACAAATAACACGATGACTGCTATTGTTTGGGCAGATAATAATGGGCGATTAATTAATATAGCCACAGGCGAAGATTTTATTACCAAATTCGCTAAACATTTAGGTGAAAAAAATCCAGAAAACCAATCTTTATTACAGGAATTGGGAACACGATTAGCACTTAATAAAAAAGAGAAAACATCACGTAGTGCTGAAGCCGATGAAATTGCCAAATTAAAAGCGCAATTAGCGGCAGCAAATTTAGACAAGGAAATTGCGGAAGGCAAACTGTTAAAAGAAGAAAAACAAGTTGAAAAACAAGTTAATACAGAGCCTACACCAGAAGACCTTGCTTTAATGGAATTACGAGGATTTTATAAAGAAGTATTGGGCAAAAATGTTCCATTTAGGTATCAAAACGATGCTGATTGGATGCATAAGAAGATAGATGTTGCCCAGAAAGAAAACTAATTAAGTCTTCATTTTTAGTTTATTTAGGTAGTTAGTTAGAAAGCCCCTTGATGTCATGTCGAGGGGTTTTTAATTTCCATTATAGGCGTTTTACCATTTCGCTAGATTTGTGCGCATCTAATGAAAATCCTGTATCTTTAAAATGATTGATAAGCGATTGGTTCTTTACAGATGTAAATACCGCTTTAAAGCCTAAGTTGTGTGCAATATGACATAAGCTATTAATAAGTGTTTTTATAGCCTCTTTACGGTTTTTATCTTTGTATTCTGGGTTACTTACAATAAACTCTAACCATGCTATTTTTGAGTTTGTGGTGTATAGGAATCCTGCACAAACATCTACACCATCTTTTTGTATCATAATACCACCCATGCCGTCTTGTGGCAGCATATCTTTTGGTGGTGCTGTAAATCTAAACCATTTCCACCAGTGTACTAAAGCATCATAGTCGGTTTCGTTTAATAGCCTTGTTTCAAACATAGTTATTTATAATCTGTTGGCGCAAAAGACCGCGCTAAGTTACTATTTAAAGCAAATAATTCTGAATTACCAGTATCATCATTTTCTAGTTTCACTTTGGCGTAATACCCGCGTATTTCAGAACCTTGCACTCTAGCATTTTTAACCGAATAAGCAAATTGCCCTGCATCGGGTGTATTTACAATCGTACCTACTGTAATTACTGTGCCTTGAATATCTGTAATATCTCCTATTTCTTGGGGAATACCTTCGTTTAATTGCCTTAAATTTTCGCCAACAGAAATTAAAGTTGGTAGTTTTGCAAAGGTTATAAGGTTGTTATTAACAGAAACAATATTACCTATACCTTGTGCTATATCGGTTAGGTCTGATGTGTCTTCGTTTTTCCTTGTGTGAGCAAACCACTTGCTTTCCCTTTGGTTAAATTCTGAGGCTTCAATTGTGCCACTTGCTAGGTTTGTGGTTATGGTTGCTTTCCAAGGGCTTGTACCTTCTTCAATTAAATTCTTGAAAATTTTATCTTCACTAGGCGAATCGTTTATTACCGTTGTAATATCACTTGGGTATGTAACACCGTAAAAGTTATTGTATTCTGGATTGGTATTGTCATTATGTAAATATAACTGCCCATCTTTTATAGTAAAGAAACGGTTGTTTATACGTACCATTTCATCTGGAATCCAACTATGGAAACTTGTCCAGCCTTTAATATTTTCGCTAAATGTTAGTGTTTTACCATTAAGACTTAGTGCAAATTGCCCAAAATACGGGTCGTAACCACCTATTATAAAGGCAGATAGTGCAATCATATTATCTCGCGTCCAATCTTTAATACCAAAGTTAGATATGATTTCTATACCACTTTGTCCTTTACGTAAAAAGACTCCGCGTTTAGCATCTGCCCAATAGGTATAATTACCATAAACCACTAAACTTTCTGGATTTTCACTTATGCCATACTCGCCACTATACGGAATGGTGTTTTTAAGAATATCGTCGGAAGCCACTAAATCACCGCTACCATCTTTATTATAAAGCACGCTTTTATCGTACAATACTTTTAAAACTTTGTCTTCTTGCCAAACATCTAAATCGTTATCCCATGACACCATTGCTTGTATGCTACCATATTTATCGTCAAGGTCATTAAAGTTTTCTAAGGCAAGATTAAACTCGTTTATAGCATTGTAATTACTTGTTTGCTCGTAAACATTACTCCATGTGTAAGAGGCAATACGTTTGTTGCGTCGATAGTTTTCTATGGTTGTTGTTGGGCGCGTATCTATTAAGTATTGATTCCCTATAAGACTATCTTTAATTTTGTAACTCTCTACAGCATTACCCCAAGCGTAACAATTATGAAATGGCAATACAATTTCTGCATTAGCCAAATCAGTTTGGTCAACATCAGGTAATCCATTACCCATGTGATACCCATTGGTAATAGGGTAGGTTTGCCCTATTTCAAAAAATATATCATTGTCTACGTCTTTAGCGTTTGTTTCAAAAACTATTGGCGATTCCCCTTGTTGAAAAACAGTTGTTTCACTTATTGAGTAGGATAAGTAGCCATAATTATAACTAAGTTGGTTTTTTATATACATCGTCATAAACCCATCAGCATTATAGGTAGCAGCAGAAGTACCCCAATCTCCAATCTTTTCTAATTTACACCTTATAAAGCCTACTTCAATATTTTCAACATCTACCGTATAACCGTCATTTAGACTATACTCGAGGTTATCCTTTATTTGTTGCTCTATATTTTCTCTAAAATACCATTCCATGATATTTTTGTATCTACCATTTGATACAAGTGGTAGGTTAATTCTAGCCTGCCCTGCTATGGAGTATTCTGTATTTATTAAATCAATATTAGCGGCACTTTCAATTGTTTCATCATCAATAGTATAAGCTGTTCCTCGTAACTCTCCAAAATCGCCTACAGTTCTAAAAAAACCAAAGTTTACATATTCGTCGCTTGTGTAACCTGTACTTACATAAAAGTTCCACTCGTCTGTGGTAAAGTGGCCTGTTGTATTATCAAAAGTAATATAGATGCCTTTATCCAATAAATGTTCGTCTCCTGCACCCGTAATAATTTGTGGTGCTGAAAAATTCTTACCATTATCAGAACTCCATTCAAACGTATCTGGTGTTCCTGAAGAAGCTATTTTTACAATATATCTATCTCCAAAAGTATTGTTTGTAGTTGATGCGGTTGATGCACCAATTTTCATATCATCTAATGTTGTACCATAAAACTCAGGGTCGTACACAACATTATCTGGTTGCGTAATAGCTACTCTTGTGTTGCTAGTGTAGCTAAAAGATTTTAAATAATAATTATAATAGTCTTCTGTATTAATTTCAAAGTTTTTTGGATTAATTTTAAAATACCAATTTGCTTTATTTATAATGTCGCTAATTTCGTTGTCTGGTTGTAAAAAGTTTTTTTCTTTTTTAGAAATCTCTAAGACTTTAGTTTTTGTTAAAGTAGTGATAACAGATTGACTATCTGATTTTACAATAATATAATCGCCTTCTTTTATTTTGTCTTTATCTGATTGGTCTAGTTTAATCCATCTATATTGGTCGTCCTCATAAAATAAGGAGGGCATAATATTGTTGTATTGCGTCTTGTTCTGTTTTACAAAGAGTCTGTAATATTTTGCAAAACAAGGAGCTTGATTAACAATATTAACTTTTAATTGCGTTTTATTTATAGAATCACTAAGCGGAACGTGTATGGTATTATTTTCGCTTGTTAATGGTGTAGTCATTCTGCCGTAATCATCAATATAAGCAATTCCTATTTCGTAATCCCTATTACTTTTAACACTTTCAGTACCAATATTATTTAGAATAGGCTCAGTAACTTCAACTTTATCTACGGTGAAATTTATGGGTATTCTAGTGCCTTCGCAGTCTGCGATATTATAATTTTCTGTATAATTACCAAAAACAATACGGTTGTTAATTACTGCCATTGCTTTTGCAAGTAATGGTACGTTATCAAATAAACGATACAATTCTTTTTCTGGTAAAGCTTTGTATATTTTACTATTTGTAAAAGTGAAAGCAGATGGGTCAAGTGGGTCTAATATATCATTATCAGCCCATCCTTTATCTGCTTTATTAAAAGTTTCAATTAAATAAATAGTGTTCTTAGCAGCTTCTTTATAAACAATTTCTATATCGGTTACTAAGTTACTTCCTGTGTTTAAACCTATGTTAACGCTATTGTAAACATTAACCATACTATTATTTACACCTTCTAAGTAATCGTAACTAAATACATCTGCACCAAAAGCCACATCAGAATATGGTGATAAAGCACTATACTCGCCATCTAAATATTTATATCTATATGCAAATAATATAAATTTTTCTTCTAAGTTATTTTCTACATTAGGTGTATTCCCTAAAGCAATAGTAGGCGCAAATAAGGGTGGTTTTTTAATGAGCAAAATCATTTCCTCGTTAAAACCGTTAATGCCATAACCTTTGGCTCGCTCTACATTAATAAGTTTGGGTTGGGTATTATTATCGGTAAAAGCCAACAAGCGGTTGTCGTTATCAGAATCTACAATAAGTGCCATCTGTAAGCGTTTTTCTGGCTTAAAGCCTAAAACATTGTCAACACCAACAACTCTAGTGTCTTTTAAAACAAAGGTAGTATTGAGATTGGGGTCTGGCTCATTTACATCATACTCTATGATATAACAGCCTAAATTACTAAGTACCGCCCAATATATCTTTTCTTCAAACTCGTCGCGCAAGCTTGCAAGTGTATAGACGTTTTCGCCTAAATCGAGGGTGGTAAGTTGTTTGTTAGATAAACTTTTTTCAATTGCGCCAACATCGCTACTCTCACTATTACTAACACGTATGTTTGTTGCTTGAGCATACTCTCCAACTGGTAAAAATCGTTCATCAATGTCCAAATTCATCTTACCGTTATGGAACGTTCTTTTTGTTGTTGGCATGGTTACATAATTTTATTGGTGGATTCCATTGTTTTGGAAATACGTGTCATACTAATATCTGAAAGGGCTAATACAGCTTTGTGTCTTGAAGACCTGTATTTACGTCTAGCACTTTCTATTCTGTTACTTGAAACCCCATTAACGCGTGCTAAACGCTCATAGTATATATAATCTTCTAAAGGTTTTTTTAGATGTTTGTGTAAATACACGGTACTATCGGATAGTTCGGCTTGTAGCCCATCTGACACATAATCTATAACAACCTCTTTATCAGCAAGGTCTGAGCTAAAAACGATAATACCTCTACGTGAGTCTATATCATAAGTGCCATATTTACTATATTTTGAGGTGTCTTTAGTAGGGTTATTTCCGTCGTGGCTCGATGTGTTTATGGGTCTGTTATATGGATGCGCAATAGCGTTTGAACTATCGGCTTCCAGAATACCACCATCTTGATCAAATAATATATCGGCTTTATCATCTTGCAAATATCCTGTTGCAATATGCATTTTATGGTCAATATCTAATTCGTAAAGATTAAAACTTCCTGTTAAAGCGTCACGCTTAACCAATGATATTTTATCATACTGCATATAGTCTTGTGGCAATGGCCAAACTAAGCTATCTGGTACAGTGACTTCAAAAGACAGCACATCATTGGCAACGTCTGATGTTAATTCGCGCAAACCATCTTTAGCAAGAGCCAATATTAAACTACGTTTTACGCCTTTAATGATACTTGCATCATTTTGGCCTTCTAAATAAATTCTATTTACAACTTCGGATAATGGAACGTATTGGTATTTGCCAAAATTATCTTCATTGCTGTAATATACTTCTGGAGTTTGGCTCATTATACTACGTTTTCTTGGTTAAAATTTTGTTGTTGCATACTTCCTGTAACGGCAACAATGTCTTGCTCTTTAAGATTTACGCCAAAATACCCAAGGGTTTTGAGTATCACGCTATATTCTTCTGATGGGTGTAAGTCTATATCTTGAAAATCGGTTGCAGACGGGTTGTAAACCTCTGTATTTGCAATAAGATTAAACGTCCAATTGGCTATTTTATGTTTTCTTAAATAGGATATTGAAACACTATCTATAATGGTAGTTGGCGCAACTTTAATAGTTTCACCAATACGCAAACAAATGGGGTAAGTTTCTGTGGGTAAGGTATCTATAAGATTATAAACAAGCTTAAACTCTCTATTATTTTTACATAATTCTATTTCTGTATCGTTGTACAGAAAAGCATCGGTGTACCTTAAATCTGTTGGTAAAGTAAAAATAGGGTCGGCATACACTAAATCTTCTTCTTTTAAGAAGTACAGCATACGTTCTCTAATTTTGTCTGGGATATTCTCTAGTCCTACCCCTGCAAGCCCTCTGTTTTGCTTATTTAAAGCCCTGTTAAGCTCTTCAAAATAACTTTCAACTATATCTTCAACAGATGTGTTAATTGCAAGCCTTAGATCGTCTGGTTTTACATTGCCACGAACATCGCTATTCGCAAAAAACAATACTGTTTTATAAACTCTGTCAATAGAAATCATAATAATATATAATTGTTATACACAAAAATATAAAACTAAACAACAATAATTGTGTTTTTATTAATGTTTTTATTTATTTTTGTTGTAATTGTATAACTAAAAATATAATATTTTGGCAGTAGCAACGGCAGCCGCATTAGTAGGCACAGGAATATCGGCAATACAGGCTATAGGAGCAAGTAAGGAAAAAAATGCTTCTAAAAGAGCTATGGAAAATTATGAAGTATATGAACCTACAAATACAGCTAAAGATATTAGTATATCTAGTGTTGGTGCAGATATTAGGCGTGAAGAATCTGCTAGAACGGTATCCTCATTAACAGATATTGCTAAAGGCATGGGTGCTAGAGGTGCGTGGGGTCTTATTCCTAAAATACAAGGAAATGCCAATAAAGTAGAGGGAGACATCGCTACGGATTATGGAGATAAATTTGAGAAAAGAGATTATGCCATTGCTGCGGCAGAAGAAAAAATAAATGATTGGAAAGTAGGCCGCGACAATACAAATATATCGGCATTATCAAGTCAATACAATGCGGCAAATCAAGACCTTAATAAAGGTTTATGGGGTATGGCATCTGGCCTAATGACTTATGCTACAGCACAAGAAGATTCAGAAGATGGAGATGGGGGTGGAGGAAAAACAAAAAAAGACAAAGCCACTAGAAAAAAAGAGTTAGCCGATAAAAAGAAAAATAGATAAGATTATGGGTGGTACTTATAAAAACGCATACATCACTAAAAAACCTAATGCTGTTGACCCTAGCGATTGGATTAATAAGCAGCAAGAGAACATTAATTATGTTAATGAGTTAAAGGCGCAAAAAAAGAAGGATGCTTTTAACCAAGCTGAGAAAGACAGGAAAGAATACAAAGCTGATACTGCGTATGAAATAGACTTGTCATCAACAGGTAATATCCACATGGACACGGTGATTAAACCGTATTTAATTAAGAGCATGAGCGATTTGTTTGAAGCGGATAAAGCAGTTGGAGAAGCATTAGACACTCATGGGCTTAGAAGTAAAGAATACAGTGATGCTTTAACTAAGTATGATAATATATCAAAGCGAGGTAAAATTTTTAGGCTTGTAAATGATTCCGTAGTAACAAAACTAAATACTACTGCACAACTTGTTTCTGACCGTAAAATATATCAATCTCCAGACAATATTAAAAAACTTGATGAATTTTCTAAAACACCTATAAGGGTGGGAGATAATGACAAAGGTGAAATTAGATTTTTTCAAGGCGATAACGTGTACAGTGTTGACGACATTGCCGCACAATTAGATTTCGGTAAAGACATTTACAAAATTAACAATTTAGAGGTTATAAAAAGTATTACCGATACCATTGGCACAAAAGAGTACGACGATATATCTAATTATACCAAAACCACAAATACAAACCCTTGGGAAGATTACACCAATGAAAAAGGGGAGAAAATGGCAGGTATAAAAAACATACTTACCAAAGGCATTGATAGTGCTTTAACCGATGATGTTGTAGAGAGTGTACTTGCGGGTAAAGGGGATTTTGGTTATGATGAATTACTACAGAAAGCTAATGACGGTGATAAAAAAGCACAGGAAGATATTAAGCAACTAAAAGATGGCATCCTTGAAAACTGGTTAGAGATAGGCAGGGGTCAGGTAGAGGAAAAACTAGGGGTTAGTTTTGATAGTGCAAGATACAGGGTAGATAGTAAAAACACAACACCTACTGATAAAACCACAGGCATTATGCAAGGTTTATCAAAAAACAAAATACGTCCTAGTAAAAGTGTATATGGTGATAAAATCCAAAAAATAAATTCTAAAAACAAATGGAGCGTACAACCCGCAAAAAGTGTTCAAATTGGCAATCGAATAGAACAACAATTACCAACATTTAATACTATAAAAGATTTAGAATCGGGCGATACATATTCAAATGTAACTATTGAAAGCTACACTTTCGATGACGTAGGGAATTTTATTACTAAAATAAGTTATGTAAGTGATAAAGGAGGTAAAGTGATTGTGTATGAAGGAGAAGATGGTGAAGATAGGAGCGAACCTGAAAAGAAAGAAACAAAGATTATAAGAGCAGATGCAGATGCAAAAAGGAATGTAGCTAATTTCTTAGAAATATCTATAGATGACTTGTGGAATCTGGCCGTTGATAAAAATGACGAGCAAAAAGAGGACAAAAAAGAAGAAACTAAAGAGGAAGTAGACGAGTACGGAGTACCTATATAGTTAAATAAAACACTATGCCTGATAAAAAATATAAAACACCTAACGGCTCAATAGTTTCTGAAAGCGATTTAAGAAACAAATATGGTAATAAGTTTAACGACTTAACAAACAACGGTTCATTTAGCCTTATAGATGAACCTATTTATAAAACACCAAACGGGAAGTATGAAACGGAAAGTGTTTTAAAAAAAAAGTACGGAGATAAATTCCAAGGGCTAATAGATTCTAATATGTTCGCCTTAGACGAACCTGTAAAAAAAAAAGAGGAATCTCAATCTACTTCAGACGATCCAAAATTGGATTCGGGGCAAGAAGTGGAAGCTGGTTCTTTGGCTACACCGCAGGATGATAGTACTCAATTAGAAGAAACCACTAAGCTTCAAGATACGGATGCTTTATCGGCTACACCGCAGGATGAAGCAGAACAAACTAAGCCACTAAAACGCGCACCAGAAGGGATAAATAGAACCACAGAAGTACAATTAGAAGGAAACGATTCACCATCTACAGTACTTATGTCTAGTCATGGTGATTATAGTCCACCAGATGCTAATGGTAAATTTGTAGCGTTTCCTACCCTATTTCCTAAAGACCCTAACAAACAAACCAGTAATAAAAAAGATTGGATTGTTGCAGAAAACGATGACCAAGCTTATGAACTTGCTAAAGAGCGTGGCGAGGTTTTAGAGTTTGATACCCCTGAAGAAGCAAGTGCTGTAGCAGAAGGTTCTTGGAAAACAAAAAAAGAAGTTTTTGCTAAAGGTGAATTTGATACGCTTATAGCAGATGTTTCGCAAGAGCAAAAAGATAAAAACAGCCAAAAAGAGGCTAAATTACAACAAGACTTACAGGCTTATCGAGAATTTACAGATTCCGAAGACATAAAAAAAGCAGACCAAGATATTGTAGAAAGCCGAGTTAAAGACGAAAAAGAATTTGGTTTTTGGGATGGTGTAAAACAAGGCACTATTAATAGCTTAAATACTGTTGGTAATGTGCTTTCTTTTGGGCTTCACCCAGAACTTTCTAGTCAGGATGGTATTGCTTTTAAAGACGAAATAAAACAGGTAAAAGCCGAGGCAAAAACAAATAAAGAAGACCTTACCCCTGAAGAAATAAACCAAAGGGCTGAAGATTTATTTAGACAGAAGGAAGAAGACTATCTATATACAGATCGCGCAAACGATTATTTAGAAGACCTAAATCCAGAAATAAAAGGGCAATTACAAAACCTTGATAGAAAGGTTATTGAAAACCTATCTGAAGAAAACCAAAAAATAAATAAGGTTAATTCGGCTTTAAATGTTGTTATAAACGATGGTGTTAAAAAATTAGAATCCCTAAAAAAAGGATTTGCTAATAAACCAGAATTTAAAACACAAGAAGAGGTTGATGCATACAACGAATCTATTAATCAATACAATGCTTTAGCTGAAGATTTAGTTAAAAAAGCAGAATTGATTAACCGTAATAACGAGAAGTTTATTGCCAACCAAGGCGATTTACAAACCACCCAAAAAGAATACGACCTTTTTAAACGTAACTACCAAAACGCGTTTAGAGAAAATTTTGCTAATACAACTACCGACCTTGTTTTAGGGGCAGGTGATTTTGTTAATTATTTAGCAAACCTTAGAGGTAGCCCACAAATATTTGATACTAGCAAAGCCCGTGGCGAACAACAGTTTGAGCGCGAACACAAAATGCGTAAGCCTGTAGAGAGTGTGGAATCGTTAAATGGCTTTTTAAATTATACGTCTGATTTAATTGCAAACCAATTACCAATACTAGCGATAACATCTACGGGGCATGGTGGTTTAGTGGCATTAGGCGCAATTACTACAGGGCAGAAATTTGCTGAAATGACCGATGAAAATAATGGATTAGTTCCTGCAAATTATAAACCTTGGCAAATGATAGCAGTACCATTACTACATGGAACAGCAGAAGCCGTTTTTGAATTACCAACACTTCAAATACTTAAAAAAGGAAAGCGTGTAATAAGCGCAGGATTAAAAGGTTCGCCCGACCTATTTAAAAGGTCATCAAAAGAAATTTGGGGTGGTTTAGCAAAAGATTACACCAATGAAAACCTATCTGAACAAGGCACAAATTTTGTACAAAACGGACTTAATATTTTTGCCCTTGGTAAAGAAGGTAGTATGTGGGATAATGCAGAGGATGTATTAAAAGATAGTGCTTTACTAACTTTATTAATGCAAGGCACACCGCATCTTGTAGGCCGCGCGTTAAAACCATTTCAGAGTAAAAATAATATAGAAACCTTAGAGGTTAATGGTGCTAAAATGACAGCCCTAGCCAAACAATTAAATGATTCTAAAATTACCGATACTGAAAAAGCGGTCATTACCTCGGAGATTAATAAACTAAATAGTGAGAGTTCTAAAATTATGGAAGGCACTATTATGGATGTTTCTAATATGCCCGAAGAGTTGCATAAAGAAATTATTGCTCTTAATGCTGAAGCAGGGAAAATTAGAGAACAATCACAAGACGTTTATGATAATGGTAAAAGCTCAAAAAAGGAAGGGCTTTTAAAAATACTTAAAGACAAGTATGATGCTGTAACCGAAAAGCGTCTGGCTATTTTAAAAGGCCAAACAACTATTATTGATGTATTACCATTAAAAGAGCAAGACAGGCTTAAAAAACAAGCGTTAGCAGAATTAACCAAAGAGTTAAATCCTGATGGCAAAAAGGATATAACTATTGACGATGCACAAATTACAGAACGCGCTGAAAGTATATACTTAAAAGATAAAGATGCCAAAAGCCAAGAAACTACCCCAGAAGCCAAAGAGCCAGCGATGGAAGAAGTTACACCTGAAGATAAAAAATCTGAAAAAGGCGTAGAAGACACCCCTAGCCCAACGGTTGAGTTGAGTGTGGAGAATACGGCTAAAAAGGATGATGCTAATTGGAATTATGAGGGCGAGGGAGATGCGTTATCAGGAAACACAGGTAAAGAGGCTTATGTGGGCAGGGTTTTAGGGATGAATAATAATTCATACGCTAGAGCAAAAGGAGAAATAAATCCTGATTCTAAAGTCAAGGTATATAAACATCCTAATGGGAATATTGTTGCTGAAAATGCCGAAGGCGTTACAGTTGGTTTATTGGATTTCAAGAAAGACGGTAGCGGTAGCATAAATCATTTAGCAGTTGCTCCAGAAGTAAGAAGAAAAGGGTTAGCAAGTGAAATGTTAGCCGTAATGGAAAAGGATGTAAAACTTAATGTTTCCAAAACAAAACTAAGGTCTAAAGATTTTATAGAGTTCGCTAAAAGCAAATCAAATGAGACAGTACCGCAAGCAAATACTACTCCTAATGCAGACGTTCAATCTGGAACTAAGCCAAACATACAACAAGGGAAAGATAGTGGCGTACAACCCACCCCTGACAGTGGAACGGCTGAAAAAGAAGTTGAAGTAAAGGAAGACGCAAAAGATTTAACCATAGACGAGTTAAAAGATTTTTTAGACGAGGCAGATAAAAACTTAGATAAACAATCTGCACCCAAACAAGCCAATAAAACACCTAAAACAGAAGTTAAAGTAGTAACAGATAGAGCAGAACGCCAAAAATTAAAAAACGCTATTGCAGAGGGCGAAATGATATTGAAGAGTGGCAAAAAAGTTTCGGGTAAAAAATATTCTGAAAATGCTCTAAAAGCCATTCAAAAGAGTGTTGATAATGCCAAGGCAAAACTTGGGTTGCCTAAGAGTGAGGTAACTCCTAATGGTTTTAAAGGTTATAAATCAGCAACCGCATTTAAAAAAGGTGATAAGGTAATTGATTTTAGAGGCGAGATATTTGAAGTGCTTGGCATAAAGGATGGGGAAAAGCATACTAAATTAAAAAACCTATCAGATACAGCCGAGGCGGGAAGAATAGAAAGCTTTGGAAATATATTTGAAGGCTTTAAATTATATAACGAAACAACACCGCAATCTAAGCCTAAAGCAAGTGATAAAAAAGTTGAAGTAAAGCCTTATGCTTATGGTGCTGGTGGAACATTAGGTATTTTTCAAGATGCCAATGGTAAAGTTTATAAAAGTGTAGAATCTCTTAAATGGGAGCAAGATGAAAAGACAAACAAATTCAAAAAAGTTAAAACTGGCCTTTTAACAAAAGAGCATGAATTTTTAACAGACAACCAAGATTTAAAACACCTTCCAAGAGTAGGTAAAATGGTTGAAACTTCAGAAGGTAAAGCATTTGAAATTGAAAAATTAGAAGAAGTTAAAAATGGTAAACTGACTTTAAAAGAAATTAGAACCGTTGAAGAAACTTTAAAAAAATTAAACGAGAGAGGTATATGGTTAAACGACCAACACTCTATAATGAGAAGAAATAATGGTGAAATTGTTTTAATTGATTTAAGTGCTGCATCAGAAAGAAATTTTAAAAGAGAAGGTTATGAGGGCTTAACAAGTAATGTTGCTGATTTATTAAGTAAAGCAGACAAGAAAATTTACAGCGAAGAAAATGCAAAAGAACATGATAGGCTAATAGAGGAAATGTTTAGCGACCAAGCTGAAAAAAGGAAACAAAAAAGAGCTGATAAAGTAAAACCTAAAAAGGACACCAAACAAATTAAGGAAGCCAAAGCTATTGTACAGCAAGTAGCACGCTTAGATGATTTTAGAGGTTCTAAAAACGCTAAAGCAAGACAAAAGGTTATTGAGTTAGTAACAGGTAAAAAACCAACACTTGCTAAATCTGGTATTAATAATTTAAGAACTGTTTTAAAGGAAGCCTCTAATGCGCTTAATGGTTCTAATGCTGCTATTGACGAGCATATTAAAAATTGGGCAAACTCTAAAGACCAAGTAAAGCCACAAAAGGTTTCTTTAAAAGGGAAAACACCTTTAGACAAGCGCAAGACTAAAGACCCTGTTATGATTAAGGCTTCAGAAATTGAAGCGACAGATGCCCATAGTATTGTTAAACAATTCTTTATTAATGGCGGTAGATTATTAACTAGCGCGGTTGATGGGGTGTTTGCAAGCAAAAATACTTTAGGAGAACGTAGAGCGCGAATATCTTATATTCGATCCAAAGCAAAAGGCGGGAAAACCATTGTTGAAATTATAGATGGTTTATGGCAAGCCAATCAAAATTTAGGGATTACCGAAGACCAGTTTACTGTAGCGGTACAAGAAGTTGTTAGCGAATTTAATAGCATTAAAGCTATGGCGCAAAGCATTGTTGACACCAATGAGGTTAATATTGATGGAGACATGGTTGAAACACCTTATGGTTTAATGACTAAGGAACAAGAGCAAGCCTTAATTGAAAATTTAGAGGAACAAGAAAGGTTAAAAAATAATTATTACTTAACTTTGACTGAGGATGAACTTATTTCATTAGAACAAGACTATAAAGATTATGAGCAATACGAAAAAAGAGCTAATCAAAAGAATACAGGAGAAGTGCAAAAAGAATCCAGAGTACGAAAAGATGATTCTGGAAAGAGCCAAAAAAGCCCTGAACTCCAAGAAGTAGACAAGCAAATAACCGAAGCTCAAGACAAGGTTAAGAAAGCCAAAACTGCATTACAAAACAAGGCTAAATCTTTAGACGAATCTATAAACCAAGACCAACGAGATTTATTTGGCGAGCGTGAATCACAAAACGATAATCAATTATTTGACGAGCGTGTAGATTTAAACAAACGAGACGAAGCCACAGCCAAAGAACGTCAAGCAGTAAAAGATGCTGAACAAAATTTGAAACAATTACAGGCTAAGAAAAAAGAACTTCAAGAATCTGGAGAGGTTACTCCTGAAATGGATTTTGAGGCTGATGCAGAGCAAAAACCACAAGTAGCCACAGACCAAGACAATCAAGCCAAACCAAGTACCAAACCGAAACCAATTAAAAAGGTAACAACTGCTAGTGCTGAAAAGATTGAAGACTTTGGAGAAAAGATTGGAGGCGCAAAAAAGGATTTAGTAAAAGAATTAGATGGTATTTCTGAAGATGATATTGCTAATTTACCTTTAAGTAAATCGTTTCCAGAACCGAATTACAATAAATTAATTGAAGATGGTATTATAAGCAAAGAAAGTGCTGTAATGTTAAAGTTCTTTTATGATAGCATACCTTCAAAACCAAGAAAAAAATACAGGTTAAATACTTGGGTTACAAAAGTTGAACAAGCGATTAAAACATTTTCAGATGTAATTAATGATTCTGAAATGGCTCCTAAACTAATTAAAAAGGTTGAAGAGAGTTATTCGTTAGGAGATAAATGGAAAATATACTCTAAAACAATGGAAGGTTTAGGATTCCCTGCAACCAATCCAAAAACAGGCAAGTATGAAATAAAAAAGTTTTCTAATAAAAACGGTAGTTACTATACAATAGTAAAAGGCAGTTTTATAGTTGGTCGTGATTTTAAAACCATTGATGAGGCTGTTAATAATCTAAAAACAATTTTAGATTCTAACACTAATAAAAAGGCAAAGGTTTTATTAAATGTTTACGAGGACACAAAAACCAAAGATTTATTTATAGGTAAAAAAACCGCAACAGGAGTTGTTAGGTTAATGGAAGGCTTTAAATCTATTAAAGAAGCACATACATACTTAAAAGATAATCGCACAGAATTAGAGAACATTTGGAACAACCTTAAATTAAACCCCGAAGAAAGAAGAGATTCAAACCGTAAACGTATTGGTACAGATTGGAGAAATGGTGAAAATGTTACTCCAGAAATATTTACAAACGCATTTGGATTTAGAGGTACAGAATTTGGTAATTGGGTTAACAACAACCAAAGACAGGAAGCTCTTAACGAAACGTATGATGCTTTTATGGATATGGCAAATGTTTTGGGTATATCTCCAAGAGCAATATCTTTAAATGGCACGTTAGCAATGGCTTTTGGTGCAAGAGGTAAAGGCAAAGCAATGGCTCATTACGAAACCGATAAAGTTGTTATTAACCTAACAAAAAAGAAAGGTGCTGGTAGTTTAGCACATGAATGGTTCCATGCTTTAGATAATTACTTCGCAAGAAAGTACAATAAAAAAGGAGAGTTTATAACTGACAGACCTTTACCATTAATAAACCGAGCCGACGGAAAACTTGACTTTCGTGTTAGAGAAGAAGTTTTAAAAGCATTTAAAGATTTAGTAAACTCAATTAAAAAATCTGACTTACCAAAACGTTCTAAAGGATTAGACCAATCAAGATCAAAACTTTATTGGAGTACTACTATAGAAATGGGTGCAAGGTCGTTTGAGAACTTTATCATTGAAAAGTTAGGAGCACAAAACGAACAAAACGACTTTTTAGCAAACTTTAAGGAGACTTCTGAATGGTTAGGCCAAGTAGGTTTAAATTTAGATAATTATCCATATCCAGTAAAGGAAGAAAGTGATGCTATAAATGGAGCTTTCCAAAATCTGTTTGATACAATGGAAGTTGTTCCAGAACCCGGGAAAACAATAAGCAAATTAGATACGTTAGAAAATCTTTTAAACGAGTGGGATAAAAACCTTGATAAATTTGGTAACGAAAATTTAAGTGTAGGATTACCAATATTAGTTGCAAAAGCGGCTGTAAAAGCGATGAAACTTGCTTTAAAAACCGCCAAAACATCGGCAGAAGTTATTGCAGCAGGTGTTAAAGCCATACGCAATACAACATGGTACAAATCGCTAACCAATGCAGAGCAAAGTGAAATTAACGAAACCACCGTTTATACGCTTATTAAAAATGCTCAAAACGAAACACAAAAGCCTGAAGAACAAATAAAAAACGAGCCGACTGAAGTTGAGGAAGTGGTTGAGCCTAAAGCAGAACCACCTATAGCCGATTTTAAAAGAAAGTCTGGTAAAAAATCTTTACTAAATAGACTTATTGAGGGTGGTAATGGAAAAGAGATTACCGAGTCTTTAGAGCAATTAGGCAAAGAATACGATATTAGACACCAAGCAGATATTGATGAATACGCAAATGCCTTTATTGACAGAGTAGGTATTGGCGAGGCGTTACATGCTGCCCAAAACGGATTAATACTAAATAATGACGTTAAGTATTTAGTATATGCCGAAGCCTTAGAGCGTTTAAAAAATGAGATTGACAAAGAGACTAATGCTAATGATAAAGAGGCTTTAAAGAATAAGTTCCAAGAGCTATCTAACAAATTTGATAACGAAGTTAGAAATGCAGGTCAAGGACTTGCTATTTTAAATTACATCTATGAAAAAAACCAAAACTTAAAATATAGTTTAGCTAAACAAATTGCAGATTACAAAAAGAACGATCCAAATGGCGAAATTCCAAAAGAAATAGAAGATAAGTTTAAGGAACTTGACGATAAACTACAAGCCCTAGAAAAACAAACTAAAGACGCAGAAGAACGTGCTGAAAAAGCCGAACAGGAATTAGCTATTAAAAACACGCAAGAGGATATTGCACGACAAAAGGCTAAACAGAATAAAAACAGGTCATCTAAAGCAAAGGCAGCCAAGATACTTGCCAATAAATTAAGAACTGCCAAAATACATAAGCCAAATATTTTTAGTTCTGCTTCTCCTGCAAGTTTACTTTGGGATGGTGCTATTGAGATTGTAGCTAAAACTATTGAAGGTGGTGGCAAAATTGCTGATGCTGTACAAAAAGGTTTAGACCACATTAAAGCATCTGATTGGTACAAAAGTTTAGCCAAAAACAAACAAAACGAAGCTGAAAAAGCGTTTAAAGAGAGTGTTACTAAGGTAGCAAAACCAGCACCGCCAAAAGCAAACGAAAATGGCGAGTTAGAAGTGCCTAAAGAGTTATTTAGATACTATGTAGAGCAAGGTTATGATGATATTAACGAAATAGCAGAATTAATTAAGGAAGATATTGCTGAAGAGTTTCCTGATGCTGATGTTAGAGATATACGGGATTTATTAACGGGTTATGGTAAACAAATAAACCCTAATAAAGACGAGATAACCGCTAAAATGAACAAACTCAAAGAGTATGGTAGATTACTATCTGCTTATGATGATGTTATGAGTGGTAAAATGCCTTTTAAGAGTGGATTAGTAAGAGTTAAACCCGAACAAAGAGCAAGAGAATTACGCAGAAAAGTAAATCGATTAGCTAAAGAACTTCAATTAAAGTCTATTGATTTAGATACACAATGGGCTAATGCTTTAGATAAGATAAAATCGAACCTTAAAAATCAAATTGAGGATTTAGATAAGCAAATTGCTAAAGGCGAGAAGCGTAAAATAGAGCGCACTATTATTAAATTAGATACAGAAGCCGAAGGCCTAAAGAAACAACGCGACGAAAAACGTAAAATATTAGATGCATTAGTAGGTAAGCCAGAGTTAACCTATGAGGAAAAAATAGCCAAAGCAGAAGCCTTACTTGAGCGCGCTATTAAAAAAATTAAGAAAGAAATTGATAATAACGACATTGCTATTAAAGGCAAGTCAACACCTGTAGAATCTGCAAAATTAACGGCTTTAAAAGACCAGTACAAAGCGTTGCGCGAGACTAAAAAAGAAATGCGTAAGCAGGCAGGACTAATTGAAAAACAACGCCTCGAAACATCTAAAAAACGTATTAGAACTCAAATTGAGGAATACAGAAGACGTTTAAGAGAGAAAGACTTTTCAAAGAAAAAAGCAAACATAATAAAGGCTGATAGTGAATTAGATGCCTTACGAGCTGAAAGAGAAATAATTTTTGAAGCCTACGAAACAGAAAAACACAGGCAAGAGTTAGAAAATAGAAAAGAATGGCAAAAATGGCGTGATGCTATAATGGAAGGTTTTGCTGTTGGTAGAGCGTTAAAAGCTTCCTTAGATTTAGGACTTATTGGTATTCAGTTAAGGCATTTTACTTATAGAGATATTTTAAATAATCCTCTTGGTTTTGTTCGCAATATGGTTAAAATGTTTAGTGCTATTGGCTCACAATCAAAAGCAGACAAGACACATAAAATCTTGTTATCACATCCATTACATTCATTAGCTAATAAATTAGATATAGGATTAACAAATCCTGATTTAAGGGATGAAGTTAGAGAAGAGGCATCCGCAGGAAGTTTACTAAGTTATGCATGGAATTTACCGATGAAAATTATAGAAAATTTAGGAGGTAAAAAGTTTTCTCAAATAAAAAGAAAAGCAATTGGTGATAGTTTTATTGATGGATTTAAAAGAAAGTATAACGAGGTGTTTAATGCTAATTTAAAAATCGAAGACAAAGAAAGTTTTTCAATAAAAGACCAATGGAAAAACCTGAATTTATTTAGAAATGTTGAGAGAGGATTAAGTGTTTACGGAAACCAAATACGTTTTGAAGAATTTTTGCGTGGAGTTCAACGTTTAAAAAATGAGGGCAAGGATGAAATTAACCATAAGGAAGATTACGAAGCTCTTGCAAGTTATATTAGAACATTTTCTGGTAGAGCAAAACCATTTGGACTTGAAACGAACCAAAAGGCAGCCAATTTAATTTTCTTTTCATTTAAAAATGCAGCATCAGTATTCCAACAGCTTAACCCTCTTTATTACGGGTATCTACAAGGTAAAACAACAGATAATAAAGATGGTAGTATAAGATTTAAGCCAACCGTAGCTAATAGAATGGCTATGACAAGTATGTTAAGAACATTTAGTGCTAATATAGCGACCATAGCGTTTATAATGGCTGGATATGCCGCGATTAAAGGCGAAGATGACGATGAAATGACATTAGAGACAGACTCTAGGAGTTCTGACTTTGGTAAATTACGTATAGGTAATTTTAGATATGATCCTTGGGGTGGTTATATGCCGTTAATTGTTTTCTATGCTAGATTCTTTACAGAAGAAGTGAAAAAGCAAGATGGAACAATTTATAAAATGGGCGAAAGTAATTATGGAATAAAAAATAGGGCTGATGCTTTAAGTAGACTTGTTTATAATAAGGAAGCACCAATAACTTCAATGATTCACAAGTACTATACATCTACAGAGGCTATTGATAAAGAAACAGGTGAAACTTACAGAAAAACACCTTATGGCGGTAAGTTATCTGAAGACGAGGCGTATTCAGCAATGCCTATATTTCTAGGCTCTATTAAAGAAGCTGTAGATAATGATTATGATGATGTTAAATGGTTTTTAACCGCATATTCTGTATTAGGATTGGGCAACACTCAAGATTACGGAAAAACATTTGAGGAACAAAAAGCTGATATGCAAGAGAAAATGGATAAACGTGAAACTCGCCCAGAAAGACCTTCAAGAGAAGATGCAAAAGCTAAAAGAGATAAGAAAATAGAAAATGAAAAAGAACTTAAAAAAGAAGCTGAAAAATTAGGAGTGGAATATGTACGCCCAAGAAGATAATAAAAAAAGCCACCTTGAATTAACAGGGTGGCTTTCTTGGTCTAATTATTTTTATTCTAACATATTTATTTTAAAAAAGGGTTAATTTGTTTTTTAACAACGTTTCGTTTGTTAGGAATTTATTGTATTTTATTTTTGCTCTTAATCTTTCTATATTGATTTCAGCAACTTCAATATCTTTTTTATATTTGTTTTCTTGACAATTAAAAAAATCTTCTAAAGCTTTCTCTTTTTGGGTTAAGTCTATTATAAAGCAATACATGAAACAAGAATAATATCCTTCATTTTTACAATAGTATGTCCATGGTTCTTTTTTTATACTATGTGTACCTCTAAATAATCTACACTCTTTAAATTCTTCTATATTTAAGCTTACTTCATTTATAATACCTACTTTTTTATTAAAATGATTTATTTCTTTTTTAGTAATCAGCATTACATCTTTTTTTATTATTTCAGCTTTTTTAGACATATATTTTAGTTTAAAAAAGAGGGCTACTATAATTCACCCTCTTAAAGTTAAATAGGTACGTGGCAACGTTTAAACCTATGTAAATATAATCTATTAAAAAACAAGCATTTAACGAGTTGCATCGTGTTCAATCGTATTCAATCATTTTAGATATAAAATAAATGTAATTTAGAATCATTATTAATAAAAAAAGCCTTCTTAAAGCAACAGGGTGGCTTTTTAACTTATTCTTCTCTCATATCTTGGATTAACTCTTTAATCAGGTTGTTTTTGGTTTCATTTTCTGAGTAGACCATGTTCTGAAATTGGTAGGGTTTTAATTCGCCACTTATTAACTTGTAGAAGTATTTTACGGCTCGTTTTGAACTCATTGATAGGGTATAAACATCTGCTAAATCTCTACGCTTTTTAGGCTCTATTTTAAGACTTTCTTTTTTATAAACGGCTAAGACATGTCCTTTCTTTTTTAATTGCAAAATAGAGCATCCAACATAGGGCTTTGCAATCCTATCATAATCTTTTTTTGTAAAGTAGTTATAGGGGTAAATGAATAGTAATATTTCTAGTTCGTTGTTTGTGATTTTAAATCTTTGACAAACGTAACGTCTAACCAATCCTAAATTTCTTAGGGCATCTACTCCTGTATATATTTTGGGTTCTCTATATTTTTTTGTGGGCATAATTTCATGGAATCTTACGTGGTGTTCATACATTAACCATTTTGCCTGTTCTGGCAAACAATCAAATAATCTATTTACATTGCGTTTTAAGCCATTTTCAATAAAGCTTTTTGAATATTTATATTGGCTCATATATTAATTAATAGTCTAGGTTATAATTTTTAGTTTCTTCAGTTCTGTTTGCGTTCCATTCAAATCGATATGGATTGTGGCGTTTATTACCATTATTTTTAAAATTAAAAAACTCAAAACCGCTTATCCCTTTGGCGAAATTTGTCTGAATCCATTCCGAACTTGGTGAAAATGCGGGATAGTTATAATAATCAAAAGTGTCTGAAGTAGATTCATCAAATATTTTCTGGTGAGAATCCCCTTTTGAAAACTCGATAATATAATTATAAAGTTTATGCTCTTTAATATACCCTTCAATTTTTTCTATTTGTTTAGGGTCTAAAATAGGTTTAAAACCAAATTTTAAGTGCTTACTATCTTTACCATGTGTTAAAATAAAACAGTTTTTATTGATAATATAATGGTCTATAAATTTGCGGATATTATTAACGCTTACATGGGTGTATTTATATTCGACAAAGGTTTTAAAGGCTTTATTTACCACATAGCCAAACGCTCCCGCATGGTTATCGTTACAGATGTTGTTGCATATTATTTTTGTGTAATGTGGCGCAAGAGCATCGATTAAATGTATTTTAAAATCTAAACCCACATCAAAAGCGGTTTCATTATCCATATTTTGCGGTAATGAATGTCCACGCCTTACTGTTTCGCCATCCCAACCATCTTCAAAATCGCCTAATTCGTCAATAATTAGCGTGTTGGCGGTCTTGTTTTTAAGGATATGCTCCACCATTATCACCACTCTTTTATTTATTTCTTCAGCATCCCACAATCCACCATATAAACCATGCCCGTTTTGGTTCGTTTCCATACCGATATGTACATCGGTAAATACTAAACGGTCAAAAAGATAATTTCCTGTGTCTTGTTTTGAGGGTTTAAACGTATAAGGTGTAATGTGTTTTTTAACAATGGCTTCAAAATCGATTTCATCAACTTTTAAATCTATATTCTCTTTTTTAGGCGCGTACTGAATCCATTGTTGCCCTGTGGTCTTAGAGGTTGAAATTTTAATTACCTCAAAATTATCTGGAATCTCTACGGGTTCACTTTGAAGTTTTTCAAGGGTTGTTAGAATTTGCCCATGTTTGCCTTTTTTGATTTGGGTTTCGACAAATTCCCTTTTGTTTGGCTGTATTGGATAGTAGAAATTGTCTTGAAGTAATTCAAGCTGCTTGCTTGATAGCCTATATCTGGCGGTGTCTCTCTCTTTGTCGTGGGTTTTTAATTCTAATCCTAAAAATAATGCTTTTTCGTCGGTTAATCGTTTTCGACTTTTCATATATTATTTCTTTACTTTTTATTCTTCTCAATTATAATGGTTTCGCTCTCCCCACATTTACTTGTGGCTGTTGCAGTAGCTTTCTTTCTACCAAACAATGTCCAATCCCACAAGCCTAAGAAACTATACTTTTCACGTTTCCAACCTCCTGTAATTGCTATCTCGTTATTAAACTCTCTGCTGGTCACATTTACAGCTAAGTTGTCATTCTTATAAACCACATCGCCTTTTATAACTAGGCAGTCTGTTGAATCTTTAAAAGTAGAACTGCTCTCTATATTGTTTCTAATATCGTCCACCAATCCACTAACATCCGTACTTCTTGTTATGTTATCAATGTACTCTTGCTTCTGGTATATGATATTGGTGAGCTTTCTAATTTTAACGTTCTGTTTATCTAACAATAATTGTAATTCTTCATTACTCTCTAAGTAATCTTCAATCTCTCTGTTGGTTCTAAAAGTTAAATGAGCCACTTTTAAAGAATCTATATCTCGTAAATTCTCGTAATTATCACCTTTTCTGTTGCTCTCAGACTTTTGAAATCTAATCTCCCCCCATGCCCACGCAGAAAACGCTAATGATGCGGCTAAACCAATCACCATAAAGTGCTTTACTTTTAACATGGATAAAATATTAAGCATGTTTTTTAAATTTTATTTTAAATCTGAAGGTGTAACGTTTACCAACGCCTAATTGAATCTCTATCCAGAACCTCCAAAAGAAATTACTAACTAACGAGTATCTCCAATACAGTTTGTTTTTAATGGTGAACCATCTGAATACCGAACCAATAATCGAGTATTTTAAAGAGATTATATCACCAGAATTGTGCATCCAATTACCTTCAGCATCTTCGTATTGTATCACGGCTACTTTTGATAAAGCAACTTCTTTATCATCTCTGTATAGCTCCCCTTTTTGAGATACAACTTTTTCTCTACCCTTAACAGGAACTAATTCAGTATGTAAATTCCACATCGGGTTTCTTAAAGCACACCATCTGTAACTTGTCCAAAAATTACTTTTAGTAATGCCTTTGGCTTTGCGCCAATAATCTGAACCATAAATACCATCTTCCGCATCCCAGAAATACCACAACGGCTTCTTATTAGACCATTTAAACCTTCGGTAAGGATAAACTATCGGATATAAAATTGGTGCAATTAAAAACGCTATTAAAGCGATAACCATCACGCCTAACCATTTCATAATACTTAATACTTTTTTCATTTTAATTTATTTATGATTACTATCAATTATATTCCAGAACAAATCTTTTTTACTTATCACTCTGAAGATGCCTGTGCTATCCATTACAAGTACTTCACCATTTTTATCAAGTGCGAATAGGTTTCTGTTATGTGATTTGATAGCAACCATTTCTGTTTTTTCATTTATTTTGACATTTGAAAATGTGGCACATCTTGAAAACCGTTAAAATTGCCACCCCATTTATTATTTGGATCTAAACTCTCCCAATAATCACCTAGTGGTTTTATTTTATCGTGATCGTAAGTTAATTCACCATCAATAAAAAAGTTAAAATCTATTGCTAATCTATCAGCGTGTAAGCTTCTAAGTGTTTTTGATAACTTCCTGGACTTTACTAATTTCAAACCAAGCACACCACTTCTAATAATCTTAAAACCAAAGTAGTTTAATAAGATTTGTGAGCGTGTTCTGTAAGCTTCACCAAAGGTTAAATCAATGCCATAAAAGTGTGAAAACAACATTAAAAACGCTATGTTTTTAGTAAAGATTTGTTGTTTCTCTGATAGTTTCATTTTGTAAGTTTATTTTTTGTTTTTGTTGTGGTTATCCCGTAAAAAATACTCACTAAAGGTTTTTTTTTCGCTTGAACCAACTTTTAAAATATTGTTTCCAACTACCGTTATATTTTAAATCCACCACATTGATTTTTAAAAGTGATCCAAAATATACTATCATTATAATAGATGTTAGTATTGATATTATGCTTGGCGAAGTAATCAACCACGCCATTACTCCTAAACCGTTATATATCATTGATGCTGTCATTATTTTGTTATTTTACCCGCCAACCCTTTAAATAATACCTCTATAATATCTACCAATCCCATAGGTCGAAATACAAATAGTGTGCATAAAAAAGTTATTAATAATTGGTTTCTGTTAATTTCTAAATTACCTGTAACGAATTGGTACATCTGGAACGAAACCCCAACCATCCCGATTATTAAAAAGAATACCCATCCTATTATGTACCTTAGCGACTTCTCTCTTAATTTTTCCATATTCATTAATTATAATTCGTTTAAATTCCGTTTCATTTTTAAGGTAATACTACCGTCCCTGTTTGAGTATCTGCTGTAAAAGTAAAGTTCTTTGTCTTTGTGTTTATTAGAGTAGAACTAGAAACGCTTGATGCTGTTATATCAAAAGTTTCAGCAGTTGACGCTATAACTTCACAATTTTCCATATATAAATAACCTGTATTTAAAAACTGAAATGTTTTAGCGACATTGAAATTAAAGTTTATTTTACAATCAATCATTTTTATATTGAAATTAAATGCTTTAGCACTAAAAGGATAATTGCCTACAAGCACACCTGTATCATTAACGTTGAGCGTTACATTTCTAAGCGTTACCGTTTTATAAAGCGATGGAGTAGCTTCTGTAAAACTTCTTAAATCTAAATCAATATAATTAGTGATAGTAGTGTTCTCAATAACAAAATCTTTTTCAAATCCAAACTGAACCTTTAAAGGACAAGAGAAATTTGAGTTGTAAACATTTATAGGGTGAATATGATATTGTAAACTATTAGTTCCTGAATAGTTTTTTATTACCGTTCCATCAATAATACCTAATTTGTCCTCAGCGGTTTCTAGTATGTTTGAAATCTTCATACCCGAATCGTCTGACATTCCGTTTAAATCAAATGTATTATTTATCCAATTAAAATCTTGTTGGTCGTTAAATATCCATCTAGAGTTATCACCCGCTTCTTTATTACTTCTATCCCAAAATATATAATTGTTTATTACATTAGAAACATTAGGATATTCATAATCCAAATTAGCTCTAGTAAAAGAGGTGTTATACATTAGGTTATCTCTTATAACTGTGTGGGATTGATACACGACAACTTCACCGCCATAAAATATATTGTCGTGAGCTTGAGAGTATCTTCCTAAGTCTAAAGTTTTACCTTTAAAGTAGTTATTGTAAACAAGCGTTTCTCTACAATAATCAGCAGAAACACCTCCATCAGATATTGCTGTTCCTAGTATATTCCAAAGTGGTTTATCGTCTTTTTCAAATGTGTTGTTAAAAACTTTTGTGTATCGGCAATATCTTAAAACTACATCTGTACCTGCATTATTTTGAAAAGTGTTGTCGTGAATCCAGTTGTTGTAATTGTTTCTTAAACCATCTTCAATATCAATACCCGCACAAGGACCTGCCGTTATACCTAAATCAGCACCTCCAATATCGTGTATAAAGTTGTTTCTTACTACTGTATAGGGTGCGCAGTTTGAAATACCTTGTCTAATACAATGGTGAATATTATTATGCTCGATAATTGTTCCAAAAGCATAATCATAATTTATAACCTTGAAACTAGAAAGCGAAGCATTAGTATAAATCACTAGCTTCATCTTAGTTGCATCTGTTGGTATATTCACTCTATCAAAAATTTCAACATCATTTGTCTTACCAACAAAAGCGTCTAAAGCATCATAAAAGAATACTTGATAGTCAAAAACGTCTAGTTTTCCACCCGCATTTATATCTAAAGTAAAGTGTCCTGTGTCTGTAAATTGACTATTTGTTAAGTCTATAAAATCAATAGTTCTCTCAAAATTTCCATCAAGAGCAGGAGCACCGCTATCATCTATTCTTCCGCTTTCAAAAGATGCATCTGTTAAGTTCGTTTGTCCTGTAAAAACCTTACCTTTAAAATATACGCCATCAGCGGTAAAATTAGAAAAATCATTGTGAGATATAACGCAATCAATAGCACCGTTGGATAGCATTATACCCATATTATGTTCGTGTATTGTTGTTGCAGAGCCTTCGGTTGATGGACTTGAAAAATCGTGTCCAAATTTATCGCCAACCAATTTAAAACCTCTTACTTCGTTTCTATGCCCATAATTGAAGTGAAATATTGTTGAACTTGCGTAACCGTGATTTAAAGTCTGAATAGTTGCGTTGTGTCCTATCCATTTTATATCATCATTGCCACCTATCATTATATTATCGGAATAGTAAACTAGGTTGTACCAAAAAGAAACACTAAACCAATACTTACCTTCATATATATGAACTTCTATACTTCCGCTACTATTGGCAACAGTAGCAATATTTTTAAAAGCAACTCTGTTGTCAACACCTTGCTCTGTTTCATCGCTTATTAATCCAAACCAATGTCCTGAGATTGAACTAGCTCTCCAAGTTCCATTAATAACACCACCATTGTCAAATATCGTTGTATAAATATCATCACTAATAACATTGGTATTATCCCCTGTTACTGTAAATCCATTTAATAATATTTTACCACCACCACCTATGATTGTAACATCACTTGGTAGGATTAAATTAGATGTTAAAGTAATGTCTGTTTGAAGTTCTATTAGCTTTAAAACCGCTTCACTAGATATATCTAATTGTGTTGTTGGAATTAAAACGTTTGGATTACTAGCACCTGATGCACCTGCGTCTCCTTTATCTCCTTTTGCACCTGCGTTTAATGTAGTACTACCTTGTTTTACTAATGCCATTTTTTATATTTTTATTATTCGTAAATTAATCGGTTTCCGCTATTGTTATTTTATCAATATATAATTCATCCCCTGCTACGCCATTAAATCCTGTATAAAAATGCAACCTACCCGAACCAGTTGCTGTTGCTACATCACTCCAAGTATATTCCGTCCAATCGGTAGAATCTATTGTTGCTTTTGTGCCTGATGGTAAATCCGATGCTAACATAGTAATTCGTTGAGCAACTCCTTGAATACCTCTTTTTGCCCATACACTAAAATTATATGTTTTACCCGAAATTACAGGCACATCATAACGTATATATCCATAGGCAGCGATTGATACTCCTTTTATACAAAAATCACCACCCCCACTATAAGTTGTGGTATCTGGTTTGCCAACCCCTGCAACTGATACTGTACAACCACTAGACGAAAAGCTACCTTGAGCGTCTGTATCAGATAAAGCTGCTGCGTTATCTTGAGCAAACACATCGGTTATACCAACTTCTGCTTGTTTAAAAAACATTGCTCTTTTTCTTAATCCTATTTGATTTATTGTTGCCATTCTTTTTTTACTATTTAATTAGCTCCCACATAGTATTAGTTATTGTTTTCATACCACTGTAATCCCAATGATTTGAGTCTCTAAGTGTTGCTCCGCTTGTTTCAGCTTTCTCTAAATAAGGTAGAGCTGTTACTAGGTTGTCTATTTGCGTATTTATAGCTATTTTTTCTGAGGTATTAGCCATTAATTCCGTAATCACTATAATATCTGCATTAGTTTGTGATTTAACCAACTCAATCCAAGTCAAAGTATCATTATACCAAGTAGTCGTATCAGTAAGAGCTATTGCATCATTTATACCGAAAGAGATTAAAACACAGGTTTTGTCAACTAAACCAGTTAAAGCTGTCTTACTTCCATCTGACCTAGTTACAAAAGACTGATAATAAGCCCCTGCACTCCCCCATTGACTTATAACACTACCACCTTGTCCACATTTTGTTAAATATATAGGTTTGCTTAGGTTTTCAGCTTTATCTTGTAACTGTAACTCCCACCCGTGTGTTACCCCATTAGATAGTCCTGTATGTCCTAATAAATTATTAACCCCTATATCTAAATCCTCAAAACCATCATTATTAATGTTATCCCAAATTTTAACTTTTGGATTTTCATCTAATTCACCAAATGATGCGTCGGAATTAAGAGCGTAACCTCCACTATTGCTCTCTCCTATAAAATAAATATGATAAGTAATATCATCAATCTTATTTTTTCTAACTAAACTATTCATAAACATCAACATACTTATAGGTTTAAAATTCTAGGGTTTAACATTTCGTTTCCAGAAACAGCTATGTGTAAAAAGATATTAAGAGGAGTGATTCCTATAGGCTCAGTTCTAAATGTTGTGAAAGTAAGACCTCCGTCTGACGAATACTTATATAAAATATTAGTTCCCAAAATCTCCATTCTAAGTTTCCATAACCCTGTAGTATATGTTATACCTTCGGTATTTGAAGTACTTAACTGTTGCGTAATTATACCTGTGGGAGAGACCATATAGATTGCGTGTTCTAAGAGAGTATTAGTATTTCCTGATAACCAACTCGTATTTGTAGTTAGGGAAGTTAAAGAAAGCACAGATGCTCCATTTGTTGTTCCATTATAATCTATCTGCACATAATTACCGTCAACAATATTTAAAACCCCTCCTTCTGCATTAAAACCTGATGAGGATGCGGAAAGTACTATAGGGTCTGTACCTGAAGAAGTACCATTAGCTATATCTGTTACAGTCATAGGAACAGAATCTGTTGCTGTTGGCTGAGAAAAACCATTCTCAGGTATATTTAAAGCTACAGCACCTGAAGGATATTCAGAGTTGGGAGGAGTTTTCATTATATATAAAGAATGTAGTCCAACGGGTAGTATCCTGCCTTCTATTACTCCGTATTGTTCTTTAAATATCTCGTTTAGGTTTTCTAGAGAAGCTAGAGGTGTTACTCCATCAGAAATTACAGGTAAATATATAGCTCCAAACACTTTACCTCCTGCTATTTCAGAGAAAGTAATTGAACCACTTACTCCTAAATCGTAAGTATCATAAAATACCCCTGTTTGATTATTTAAAAGCATAGAACCATTAAATACACCTGCGTCTGACGCATCTAACTCAGAAATTGTACTTGTAGTATCACTCCAATAATAGAACACATTTGTTCCATCATAGGAATAAATATTAAGATACATTGTAGTACTAGCTACCCACGCTAAACTTGGTATTTCTGTTGCTGTACCACCCGTAACTGTTACTGTTGGTTCTGTTGTAGTACTTGCACTTTCAACTACTGCAAATCCACCTACCGCTACTGTTGGCACTGTAAATGCTGTTGCTGTAGATGATGCTCCTATATTGTAATAAGCACCAACTACATTTGTTAAATCTATAGAAGTACCTGTACCTGTTGTTACTGAACCACCTTCTGCATCAACCCACTCTAACTCACCTGTAGTAGTTTTAGCTGCTAATACCTGACCTACTGTTGGACTATCTATTACTCCTCCTGTTCCTATACTTAATTGAATCCCGTGCTTACCTTGTAAAAATACTGAATCTGCAGTTGGAAGTGTTAATGTAGAATCTAATACAGTACTACTTAACCGCATTGTAGGAGATTCAATAACTATATTATTTGGTGTATTATTTAAAGCTATTACTCCCGATACACCATCAGATATAATAAGTTTCCCATCAACGGTAACAGTTCTTGTAACTCCAGTACCTATTGTGCCATCAAAACCATATATATCTTTATCACCTGTATTAGTTCCCGTAACAGCGTCTAGAGCAGCACTATATGCTTGTACATTTGTGCCTATTTCTAAACCTGTAATTACGTTACCATTTAAGTCTAAGTTACCACCTAACTGTGGTGTAATGTCTTCTACAATGTTTGCTAATCCACCACCACTAGGTGCTACCCAAGAGCTTGTATTATCTCCGTCAGCTTGTAAAACAAAACCTGCTGTTGCTCCTGTTGAAAATATATCTGTCCCTTCAATAGCTGGAGGACTAGCGTCTGTTATAATTGTGAAGTATTCATCAGGCACACCTGCTGGAAAGTCTGTTATGTTAAAATAGGCATCAAATTGGGCTTGTGTACCTCCCCAAAATATTGGGTTTAAGAGACTGTTCTCATCTACTTTAAATACTTGACTTTCTATAAAATCATATAAAGCATTTTTAGATGTCGCAGTAGTTGTATCACCATCCCAAGTAATATCATAAGCAGCATCGCTAACACTAGCACCGCCGCCAATAGGAATATTTAGAGCCTGCCCAACTAAAGTAGCTACTCCACTTCCTGTGGTTGTTAGTGTTATATCACCTGTGTTTGTACCACTTGTATTCCCAACAACCACCTTTTCTGCGTCGGTAAAAGCATTTGTATCAGCATTGTTTTCGTAAGCAGTTTTAACCTCTGCATCAGTCATTGTACCACCGCCAGTAGGTGCATCAACCCACTCTAAATCACCATCTGTATCTTTAGCCGATAATAACTGCCCCGCTGTTGGACTAGCCGCAACTCCTCCACTACCTATTCTAAACTTTATACCATGACTACCATCTAAGGTAGCTGGAAATCCATCCTTTAAAGCTAAAGAGTTATCTGCACCCACTAAAACTAAATCTGGGTGAAAGAGTGAAAACTGAGCTTGAGAAAAGTTAATCCCCTGAGAAGAGCCATCTTTAATCCCTAATGTTCCGTCAACGGTTACATTTCTTGTAACTCCAGCACCTATTGTGCCATCACTATCATAAATAGAGGTGTCAGCCCCTAGCCCCTCCAGCTTACTCTTCTCAGCATCACTAAACTCATTAGTGTTTAGGTTATTCTCATACGCAATCTTTACAGCTGCGTCTGTCATACTAGAGCCACCCCTTATCGCACCAATCTTAAAGTTAGCAGTCTTACCACCATCCTCTGAGTCAGAGCCTACAAGGTAGTCCTCTACGTTAGGTACATCCTTTATTGGAATCTTCTTCTTGTCTTTTATTCTAGCCATTGTTTTAAAGTATTTTATTGTGTATCCTGCATAGTTACAAAGATAATCATTTTATCTGTAGCCTTAAAAGTAGTGCAGACCCTACATCTATATCTCTTCAGCAAACTCAAAGGTTAACCCTACATTACATGCCGCTCCAGTCTCCCTGTGTATTGTGAATATAAACATGTCATTTGGGTTTAGGTATATAGACGTCCTGTTCTGAAACATCGCAGTTGTAGTGTACGTCTGGTCTTGGTCAATCCTACTACCAAATACTAATTCAGCTTTTGCTGTATCAAAAGTCATTGGTGTTGCTACATCAGGGCTGTCATACTCTATGTACTGAAGGTGTCCGTCTCCAAAGTCTTTCCACACTTGGTCGTTCAACGTTATAGCTGTTAAGTCCCTAGTAGACCAGACTCTAATTAAAGACCTCTGGTCTGAGTAGGCATTAACTAGTAACGCTAAAGTGTCCCTTGTGTTTATTAGACCACCCACCGTTCCAAGACTCCTTATAGCTATCACGGGTGTATTGTACCCCGTTACTGGTACTTGACCATTTAGGTTGGATATACTTACGCTTCCGTAAGCCTTTCCGCTATCTTCTCCACCCTCACTGGTTATATCAACACAACCAGCCTGTAGCACCACCTCATCCCCTAAGTTTATACACTCAAAGGCTATAGGGTTCGCTGGGTTGTACATACTCAAGTCTGTAGCACCCCCTAATAAATCAGTGGTCTTAGCTATAAACTTGTTCGTAATAAAGTCGTAGTCTCCTACACCCCTCCACTGCATACGTATGTCGTAAAGGTTACCCTTGCTTATGTCATCTATATACCTCTCATCAAGTAGGTATCTATCATCAGTGGTAGTGCTGTCTACAGTAGTCCTAATAACACCATACAAGCCTGTAGCTGTCTTCTCATAGAATGAGCCACTCTCTGTTGTGAAGTAACCCCAACGTCTTATACCAGCCGCTGTAGGCTCTGGTAGGAATACAGATGTTGAGAATATGTGACCCCTATTAGGTTCGTATATGGGGTTTCTAAATGTACGCAGGTATGATGAGTCACTAAGTGTAACCCCTGATGTTAGGTTTAACTTTCCGTTA
>Ga0208134_1000212_pt1 | contig 37160 bp, 59 predicted proteins | sample VirMetDEL_Mar_31_FD_184515 | JGI IMG/M metagenome (GOLD analysis project Ga0208134, IMG submission 184515) | Aqueous microbial communities from the Delaware River and Bay under freshwater to marine salinity gradient to study organic matter... | ecosystem: Environmental > Aquatic > Marine >...
GTCCCCGTTCACTGCCATATCGTGTCCAAAGTACACCTACCCTTCGTCGATAATTATAGCGTGTTCGTCGATGATAATGTGCTGTTCGTCGATTCGTCGATGATTATATATCGTTCATCGATGATTATAGTTCGTTCATCGAAATTCCAACATCGTGTCCAATGTACACGATACAATTCAGTGAATACTAAAATGTTAAAATATGTTAACGCCGTCGAACGTGTTGCTTTTTTACGTATACGCGAGACATTGCGCAGTGTTGATAACTTTGTTGATAACTTTGAATAGAATTAACATTTAAAGCTTGACTCGTATACGTGTTGTGACATGACACGTTTTAAGGCGTTTTAAGCGCATTTAGGTGCTTTTTGGTACCGTAGTACCTTTCGCCTTTCGTTATACGCTCTATCAGAAAAGTACCCATGAATGGCTGTTTTTACCCGATTAATAGCGGATAATCTTCGATAAAGATATTTGTTAAAATACTTGACTCGTATTCATGGGTTAATATCGCCTGTTCGTCGATTGTTTTCTGCTCTTCGTCGAATAATTGTATAATAATTTGGAATTCTCATTGCCGTGTATTAGACGCGAGCCGCCTCATTTGCTAAATGCTTGATACTCAGTGAGTTACGCGTAAATGCTTGATACTCAGTGAGTTAGCAAAAATATCGTGTACTTTGGACACGGGTGAAAAAAAAGCCATATTCGTCGAACGTTATCGGTATTTCATCGAGCTTTTTGACCTTTATGTCGAAAAAATGAAAAATAATTCAAATCAGGGGTAACGCGCTGATATTCAACGAGTTACAAAAATATCGTGTACTTTGGACACCCCTAAAAATAGGTGCTAACTGCTTGATACTCAGTGAGTTACAAATTATTATATGTACTTTGTACACGGTAGTTTGAGAACCAAATGCTCGTCCAATATTTGCCCCATCAAACGAAACAAACACACACACAAACACAGCACGATATGAGCACACGTACAGACCTATTAGAATGCATCGAAACGCTAACATCGATGAACTTGTCAGAATCCGCATTCATATATGCAATGCGCCAATTACTCACCGAATACGAATCAACAGACCAACTTGAAACGCTATGAAATTGACCAACGGAAAATCTAGAAACTCGAAATATCGACGAATTACAGACCATAGACACGACAACCTAAACAACGACCATTTGAGCAGAGCCATACAACGAGCCGAACGAGCGACCGAACAACGAGAGAACCGAAGAGCCAAACGAAAATAACAGACCTGAAATATCGAGGGAGTCCACCTCACTAAACACGGAATAACGCTCGGAATTCATCCGACGTAATATAAAACCATGCCCTAAAATTTAACATATGCAAGACGTACTCACATCCTTTATCCTTTTTTCCACCTTCGGAATCGTTGTGGCAATTTGGGAACTAATCGAATACACAATCAAATTAATCTTCAAATCCAAGAAATCATGAACAAATTCGAAAACGAAATAATCTGCGAACTTAGGTCGCAGTGGAAATATACCGAACTAAACTATCAAGCCTTTGCAAAGGAATGGCGTCGATTAGACGACGAAGAACAAGAAATTAAAGACAAGGAATCGCTAAAAGCAAAAGAGAACCGCGCAAACAAAAGAGCAACATTCGACAAAATGTACGAACTTGACAAGAAATGTGTCGCACTGATCAAGGCTATCGACAAACTCGAAAACTAAAACCCAAGAAATCATGAACAAATATCCAAACGGATACCTGCCAAAGGTTGTATACCACGTAAGCAAAGGCAATTTAGAAAGAGCAAAATCATTCATGGCATCTCATATTGAGAAGTACGGAAGCCTGACTGATGAGCAATGCAATTACGTAAGCCAAGAACTTCAAAATCTCAACAAGAAATGACCTTATCAGACGTAACCAAGAACGCGATGGCGCGAGCGGCTCTCCGCTCAAACCTTCGCCATTGGTACAACCAAGCAAGCGACGAAGAAGTCCAAGACGGATTGAATTGGTACGCAAGAGCGAACGATGTTGCAAGCGAATTGGCTTGCGAATGCTTTTCACCCTTAGTGACTGCGGGCGTCATCAGCGCACTAAGTCCGAACAACAAATGGAAACGAAACCTCATCGATGCAAGAGCGGTGCTCGATGCAGTCGACAACAACCAACCAAGCGACGCGGTCAAAGTTTGCACTTACAACGCCAACAAACTCAAGGCTTTCGAGATAGCAAGAGGAAACCAAGAGATACTGACAAAGTCACCCAAGACCTACGCCTTCGCCAAGAACGTCGGAGAACTTGATGAAAACTTCGTGACCATCGATGTATGGCACTTGCGAGCTTGTCAGACAAGAAGCAACAAGCGCAAAGAGTTACAATCCACCATAACCCCTCTACAATACAAAGTCATCCAAGAAGAAACGCTCAAGGTCGCCAAAGAGTTTGGCATCAAGGGCTACGAATTCCAAGCCATCGTTTGGGTAGCAATCCGCAACCGATGGAATAACCAATAAACCAAGAACAATGTCAAAGATGAAAGAACGACAAATCACAACCAAGCAAGCGGCTCAAGAGCTAACGCTTCAAGGCTTCAAGCCTGTAGTATCAGGATTCGATATCAGCCTTCGGGTATGGAACGAAGAACGTAGCGACTGCTACGAAATCCAAATGTCACCACCTCACATCGAGTGGCTTGCAAGTCAATACAGCAAGCGACTAGCCGATGCGAACCAAGCAATGAAAACACAATACAAAATCAACGACTAGAAACCATGAGCGACAAGAACTTTACCCTCAAGAAACCACGTAAGTTTTACATCATAAAAGTAGACAGCACGCACGGATTCAAACTTCAGTACATACCAAAACTAAAACTCACCTACGGAGAATTCTACTTCTACATCGGACAATTCATTCAGAAAGCACACATCAAATCAATCAAGTACATCGGAACGTACTTAGTCAAAGACCATTGGGGCAGAGAAACCGAAGAGATATTCGAAAACTCCAAGCGAGTCTTCCCTCAAGACCTTATCGAAGCATTCAATAACGACAAATAGAAATCATGTATCAAATAGTAAGCAAGAGCAATCAAAGCGTCATCAAGGGGTGGGGCACAACGCACTTCGAGGGAACACTCGAAGAGTGTAACAAAACACTACGAAAAATCAAGTACATATTCAAGAACACTTCAGACGAATTTAAAATCATAAAGAAATCATGACAGGAACAATAAAATTCGAACTCGACTTCGAAGTAGACAACGATTGGCAAGACGCTGACGAAACAATCCAACACATCAAGAACATCGTCCGCGATCAACTGATGCAGATGGACATCAAGAACAAGATAGGAGCGGGAGTGTCCTTTGATGGACTATACGAAGACTGGCACGACCTGACCTTCAAGACCTCTCAAGACCGATACGAAGACTACCTAATGAATACAAACCCAAAAGTGTAAGACCATGAAAGACAACGAGAACCCGCTTGCAGGAGTCGAACTCCTAAGAGCAGCAGCATATTGGTCAGGAGAACGCCCTGAGTATATGAACGACAACAAGTCAGCCGCTCAAATCATCAATGACTACAAGAAATACCTCAAAGAATCATGAAAGACATACTCGACCAAATCATAGAAGTGTACGCAAAAGACGGATTCATTATAGACCGCGAAGAAGCTGAGTCAATTAACGAAGCCATTGAGTTCGCACATGAAGTGTGGACATCTAAACTATAAACCCCAAGACAATGTACAAAGTAAGATTCCACCTCGCACAAGGCGAGAACTTCATGAAGTGGCAAGTCAAGCTTGTTGACTCCAAAGAAGTGCAGTACTACGACCCTGAAGAGGTCACGCTATTGATGAGCAAATGCAAGCTCAGGAACCAAGCATCGACAGCCAAGAAGATCAACGAAGGAGCAAACAAGACGGTCTGTGCATGGATTGACTGCGAGAATGTAAGAGTACTCGACAGGAAGATACCTCAGACACACATCGATGACTTCGTTCGCTTCAACCCAAGAATCAAGCCCTATTGGATGGGGCGCAACGAGAGCGACAACTTAGATAACCAAGAGATAGAAACCCTATGGACAGACGGACGCAACATTTTAACAACTGATATTTGCGAGTAAGAACAAAGAACACTAATATTGTAAAAACAAAGAACACATGAACAAAGAACACATGAACAACAGCCAAGCCGAAGCCCTCAAGAAGCGCATGAAACACGTTATAGAGGACGCGAACATTGTTTTGTCACACCTTATAGATGGCAAACCTTTGGACGGCATTACGGATTACGGAGTGAGAATACATACTCATCTAGACAACATCACCACTGCGTGTGACCTTGACGATAACGAATGTGAAACTTGGAAAGATTAAAGAACACATGACACGACAACTCAACCTCCCGAACGGTGAGTACATACTCGTCACGTTTACCAACGAGGGCGTAGTGTATGACCGATACAATCAGAAAGACGAACTCCAAGAGGCGTATGGGTATGACTACTACGCCGATGACCTTGGCTTTACAATCTCAAACACATGAACATGACCGACGAACAAAAACACCAAGCAGAGAGAATGTCCATGCCACACCGACGATACTCACAAACATCACGACTATGACGAAGAAAGAATTGATTGACCTGATGTCGGAATACCCCGATGATGCACTCGTAGTAATCGAGGTTCATGACACCACGCTCTACGAAGACCTCTATGACTTTACCTTCGACGGAGTATCATGGAAACGCTTTGACTTCAAAGCCAATACAGAGCAACAAATGCACGAACTGCGCTTATGCGCCATAAACCACAGCGAGAAATGACCAACGAACAAAAACACCAAGCAGAAGAAGCTATGCAAAACAGCATCTCTGTAAGCGCAATAGAGTACGAAGCATCGAACGCTTGCTTCTCCGCCTTTGAATCAGAGTTCACAGCAGCTATGGCTGACGTAGAAAGCGAAGAAGAGCGAGAGTACCTGTACTCAAGAATGAGCGACATCAGAACAGAAATCTTTAAACTACTAAACATCTGAACAATGAAGAATATACGGAGATTACTAAAACACGTAGAGGAAGGCGAATATTGGGGCGAACTAGGAGAAGATGCGGCTCGTGACCTTGAGGAAATATCAGAACGAATGTATGCGCTAGAAAGTATGTGCAACATCCTAAACAAGTGCGGGTTTCAAATCGATGGCTCATCCCAAGATACTGAGTACGTGTTATGGGCAGAAAAGCTTATCAGTGAAGCAGTAGAACAATACCATACAAACAAACGATGAACAAGAAATACCACATGAAAAAAGAAATAGTTAACCGCCTCGAATACGTAGAGGAAACATATGCAGGTGAAATAGAAACGTGGCGCGATCCCGTAACAGGAAACTACTACCACGTACCCATCGAAATCAAGCGTCGTTGGAATGAATCAGAAGTGATTGGAAACGACAAAGGAAATGGAGAAAATGACTAACGAAGAAAGCAAAGAGCTTGCTATGGTTACTGCGGTGATTGTCCAGGAGGATATCCTTGGAGGGTCGTTGTTTCAAACCTTTGACCGAGCGTATGAGATTGCAGTAGAGTTTATGAAACTATATCCTCATGACTACGATTGGAGCGAATTAGAATACGATGAAACCATCATAGAGTTTGCCAAAACAAAAATGCACAATGACTAACGAAGAACTACAAGACCTATACGGACTAGAATGGATTGATTACATAGAATACCTAGAACAATGAATAACATAAACGAAGAGGGATACTACACTGGAAGTGAGGTACAATGGAACGTAGAAGACGTTGAGATATTTGCTCAAGCCAATGGCATGGAATTCTCACAAGAGGATTACAAACGAATACTCAATGCGACATTCGAAGACAATGAACACTTAATGAATATGATTCAGGAGTGTATAGCAACAACAATCGATTTCATGCTCGACGAGGGCGAACTTAAACTAAACGACAATGAGTGAAGCAAAAATAATTGATGACTACTACGAAGCGTTAAACGTCCCTATGGAGCTAGTTTCAAGAAGGCACGAGCACCTACAGCCAAGAGTCGCTCTCATGGTTGCTATGTCAAGATACAGGACAGACACAAGGCTTGGCAACTTGTTTGGTCTTGACCGATCAAGCGTCAACCACCACAGGAACAACCACAAGAACAACATAGAAACTTGGGGAGGATACAAAGACCACTACGACCTAGCCTCCAGTATTATTAATCAAAACCTAAAACGACGAATATGAATAAGCTACAAACCATTATGAAGAATGCGTACCATTCAGAAGAAGAAAGGGACAAGGTTCTTATGCTGACTGACGACTTGACAAACGAGCTGATGGACAGGTTGATAAGAGTTCATCTAAAAGATGGAATTGAATCAGACCAAGATGACGCTGCATACGAATTTGTATGGGAACAAGTGTCTTGTTTTGTTTGGTCAATGCGTGACGACTTTAATTGGGAGTCTTTTGGTAAATAAAACCTAAAACGAAGAACATGAGCAGGAAGAAAAACAAAAACTCACAAACAACAACAGTGAGGGTAGTTTCGAGAGGCACAGAGCAAGTTGGTAGGCAACTATCACCAAGAGCGATAAGACGAAAAGAACAAAGAGAAATTAACAAAAACACAGAACAATGAGTACAATTTCAGACTGCTGTGGAGCAGAAAGCAATGAAGACATTCAAATTTGTAGCCAATGCGGAGAGCATTGCGAAATAACAGAACAATGAAGCTAACAGAACGACAACTACTCCATGCCATTGACATAGCCAAGATCCATGTCAAGCGTGGTCATGCACACCAAGACGAGGTAGATTACCTGGAGTCTATGCATGAGAAACATTATGGAAAGTTTGGATTGCAGAAGGTCAAGAACTACATTGCCCCAAATCATTCATTCCTAACCCATGAGAATTGAGAGAGAGCTTATAGACAGCGTGTACTTTATGTCAAAAATGTTTGGACTAAAAGTACCACACCTAAAAACAATATACAACCAACCTAAAAAATATGAAAGCAGAAGTACAGGGAGTTACGATCGAAACCAAGAACAATGTTGATGGTATTTTAACAATCGTTGTGAGCAAGAAAGATGTGACGTATTCAGTAATCAACGTATCTTTGGACAAACCTCAAGACAATGAAGTATGAAATAACAGAAGCCCAGGAGCAGTCAATCAGCATCATCAAGGATGACCATGCTCTTGCTAATCCAATTGGTTTTAACGAGATAGTAATTGACCACGGCATGAAGTGCCAGCTTAACTCTCAAGGCAACCTAGAGGCAACACCTGTGGATCACACCTTCCACTTTGAGATCCAAGAAGACAACAGCATCATGGTGACTGTTGAGGAAGTGTTTGACAAAGGATACAATATGTTTACAACCACACATCAGATAGACACAGACGGCACAATACATGACCTATGAATAAATCAAACTACCCCCCAAAGGCGTGCAACAGCATCAGAGAATACTACGAGCATTGCTACGAGCTGTCAGAGCTTGACAAGAACTACGACATGATGCATTTTTACCAACAGTTAATTACCAAGACAAATGAGCAAGGACAAACGGCAAGTGGGCGGTGACCACTACAAAACAATGGAGATCCAGCCACTGGAATACATTGTCAAGAACGACATAGGCTACCTGGAAGGCAATGTCATAAAGTACGTCAGCCGATATCAGGCTAAGAACGGACTAGAAGACCTCAAGAAGGCAAAACATTATCTTAACATACTGATTGAACTTGAAGTAGAAAAACTAACGAATGATGCTATACAAAACCTTGAAGAACTTGCTGACGAATCCGATTCCTCGCAAGTCACAAACTGGCTACACTCTACCTGTACCGAATGCCCCCAAGATTATGTCGACTGTTCATGTCCACAAAACGACTGACTTTCATGAGTGGTCAAAGAACCTTCACGAAGAGCGGATGAGAATTCATAATCTAGACAGTACGAACAGATGGAAAACGACCAAGAAACTGAGCTGAAGTTTTTAGCAGCCAGAAACAAGCTGAAGATACGATTAGAGATGATGGCTGACTTCGTAAGCAAATCAACGCCTGAGAGCATTGGTCAGCAGAAGTACGAGAACCTACGAGAGGTTGCCTCACTAGGTTTGCTGTTGATCCTGGAGAATGATTGGCAGTCAAGAACCATAAAGCATTTGAGAGAAGATCTCAATGCCGAAATGAGGAACAACAATGTCTTCTTAAAGAAGATGCTCGATGGCGACTCCTAAGCATTGGCCTCACCCTCCCCGTTGGAATAAAAACTACCCGTGTCCGGTGTCAGTGACTCTTTACTTATCTGCTCTTGCTTGCAAGCGATACAACAAGTCGTTTGTCATGCCGGAAGAACCTGACTGGAAAAAAATATGGAACGACTATAGGATTTTAAACAAAAACGATTAAATTTACAAAATGAAAGACGATGAAATAGCTAGGTTTAAAAAGTTGGCAGCGAGCTACGAGCTTCAAGCGACTGACTTCTGGAAATCTCCACAAGGCTTTGTGGTTGTGACAAGAAGGGGTATTGAGAAGATACAGAACGGATTAAATGCCATTGTGTATTTTGACACGGTGCCTGAGTTCAGTAGCCCGCAAGACAACAAGTATGTAGTCAAGGCGATTGGACATATACAGAAAGAAGACAATTCGCTAACGAAGATGACTCAAACCTTCGGTGAGTCCTCGCCCAAGAACACAAGAGGAGGAGCGCAAGCTTATCCGATCGCTATGGCGGAAAAAAGAGCACTATCAAGATGTATACTCAAGATGTCTGATATGTACACTTTAAATGTTTTTGGAGAAGACGAGATTAATGAGTGATGAATATGATTGGGTAGAAGACCTGCTCAATACACCCATAGAAGGCGTACCTAACGTAAACTGGAGCACTCAGACCTGGCTGCTCGCATTATTAAGAACCTCAACAATAGACCAAGATGAAGAAAGAATAATAGAAGACGATATCATTGAAGGCAAATTCACTCCTGAGTCGCTAGAAGAACTGATCATTCGACTCAAGATGAACCAACAACACTTCACGAATATACCGAACCCCTCACAAAAGCAGATCAGATTATTTATCGAAAATTTATCAAAGAATGACAATCCCTAAGAATTTAACAGGATCAATAGACCTGAACAAGATCGACGAAAAGTACGTCGTTAAAGGAAAAGATGGCGCACGTTATGTGGACATCAAGTTTGTAAACACTCCTGACAACCAGTATGGCAATGACTATTTTATCAGCCAGGGTCTTCCAAAGGCCGTCCGCGATGAGGTCAAGGCTTCAGGAGGAGACTACCCTAAGACTCCGATACTAGGAAACGGTAACGCCTACCAATGTATGGACGGACAGTCCAACGAAGGAACAAAGGACAGTGGAGGGCCAGCCAAAGCCTCTGAGCAGAAAGTAAACGACATGCCGTTCTGATGCCGAAGCCAGAAGCTAACTTAAACGCAAGAGCTTACGCCTACTTGTTGCTAAAGGACTTCCTGGAGGTCCTTGGCAACAGGGCGGACTCTTGTCTCGATTTAGAGACAGATAAAGCGGACCTTCTGTGGAGTATCCTGGAAGACACGGTTTCTGACTTTGGAACCGACGTCTGCGGAACCGAGCTAACCTTTTCGGAAGACGGATCGATGGACGTGAAGTCTGATGTTCTCTCCTTCTTAGAGGTAGGTGAGGAAGTGGTTCCTGAAGAAACCTTGAGCCTTACGTTATCGGTAATCTTTGAACGCCTGTCCGCACTAGAGGATAAAATTGACTCTATGAATGGAAAAAGTAATATCAAATATTGAATCGATGACCGACGACACGAGGGTTCATTTAGTTGGAGAGGACAAGAAGATCCCTCAGAAAGCTATGCCTTCGTCGTTGGCAGCCGTCATAAACTGGGCAGCAAACGAGGCAAGAACGCCCGTGCTTATGTTAGGGCAGGTTGTGCATCTGTTCAATGGGAGATATTATGAGGCTGGAAAGATGTACGACATAATGGAAGCAGCCCTGAACAGGCTTAACCTTCCTATATCGTTTGCTATTGACCCGGATGTATTAAGAGCAACGGAGAAGTCTTTAAGCGCCTGTATCGATCGGTACGGAGTGGATCTAGACATGAATCCAAGAGGCTTGAACTTCCGAGACGGGCGATTAATGATATCGCAAACGTCTCTTGAGTTTTTGGAGGGGCATGATCACAGGTCGGTATTCACATACTGCCTTCCCTTCAATTACCATGGAGACCGAGAGAGCTCTATTGTCTGGAGTAAGTTTATTAACCAAATCATTCCTAACGAGGAGATGAGGAGGTATGTGCTTTCTTCTTTCATTAACGCCATCGCAGGAGACCCTATGCACGCACAGAGAATGTTGCTGCTTATGGGTGTCGGAGCAAGCGGTAAATCTACACTTATTGACGCAGTGGTTGCGGCAATAGGGAAACAGAATGCGTGCCGGGTAGATGATTTAAGGAACCTAACCAAGGACGAGAGCCGATACAGGATCGACCTGGCTAACCACATCCTTTGCATCTGCGGTGACGCATCAGGAAACCTTGGCAACAAGGACGTGTTGAAACAGATCGTTTCTAAGGAGGAAATAAGCGGGCGTCGATTGTACAAGGAGGTTGAATACTTTGTACCGAGGGCCTCGCTGATCGTTGCTTCTAACGAGATTGGTTTTACACACGCCCTTGGAGACTCAGGGATTAGCCGACGGATCGATATCATCCAGTTTAACAACCCCGTGGAGGAGCGGAACAGAGACCCTTTTATTGGGCTGAAGCTAGCGTCACCAAATGAACAGCGAGAGATGGTGTTAGACATGGTGGCCTGTCTGATTGAGATGCAAAACAATCACGGTCGCATGGTCAGGCCAGACTCTTTGGCTCAAGCCCTGGACGACCTTCGTTACGATGGAGACACCTTCCTTTCCTTCTTGGGGAGCGCAGGTGTTGAGATCATAAAGAAGGGCCAGGAGGACGAGCACTCAAAATGGATTCATCAATCGGATCTGTTCGGCGCATACAACTACTTCTGTGGGCTGAACGGAAACAAGCTGGGAACGATGCGAACGCTGAAAGGTAAGTGTAAATCCCATGGAGTTTTTCAGGAGTCTGCTGGGAAGAGGCAGCACAAGTTCCTGTTTAAGGTTTCCAATGAGAAGGATTTTAAACAAACGTTTAACCTGCTGAAATGAATATACTAGAACAACTAAACAACACTAAGTTTTTAGACAATAATGAAATAGATTGGATGACATCGGACATACTAGGAGAGTTCGATTGTTTGTCGGCTAGGCACTGTGGAGATCGCAGGTTGATTGCCTGGTTTTTGCGTAACGTAGCGTACTTGCCATACAAGAAAATATCAGATGCTCTGGGTTACTTTCGCGCTCCCCAAGCATATTTAGCGGACATGAAGTTTGCTAACTCTGCGGGGATGACGTTCTCGATATCGGGTGTTGACAAACACAAGGTAGACATGATGAGGAGCATTGCCGATGGTTACTATGACTGCGGCAAAAACCTTTATCTGGATCGAGTTTCTAACGAGTATCTGGAGGAGGCTCTTCTTTATGGCGCTTGCAAAGCTTGCGGAGTCTATGACAGGAAATCTAATTACAACGCTGGGTTTGATTTGAAAAAGTCTCCCACAGACTCACAGCTTTTTAACCTAAAGGATTTAATACACATGTATGAAAACAACGAAAGCATCAATGACTTCCTTGACATATTTGAAATAACAAAGAATGAGTAAATATTCTGAACACTTAAACAGAGTCCTTGAGCTAAGGAATATGGGTCTTTCTAACACAGAGATCGCCATTAAACTAAAGGAGGAGGCTGAGTTGACTCAGTCTGAGGAGACCATACGAAAACAGATAAGCCGTATGATTCCTAAAGACGAGGCTCACGAGAACATGGTTGGGTTTGCTGAGGCAAATGGAGTGCCTGCTGACAAGGTTAGTTCTTACTGGTTTAAAGGAGATCACTTCTCTTTGCACGTAAAGAACAATAAAACCGTTGATTGGACTGAGATCCGTGACTCGCTTATCGACGACATGAAGTCCTATGCCCCGAAGTACGGAGGGTTTGACTACAAGCAATACTCAGACGGGCATTGCCTTGTGATCGATCCAGCCGACATTCATATCGGAAAGCTTTCTATGGCTTTCGAAACAGGGGAGGACTATGATTCTAACATGGCGGTTGCTAGGGTGTTGCGTGGAGTTGAGGGGATTGTAGATAAGTCTCACGGGTTTGACATTGATCAGATCGTTTTTATTGGCGGCAATGACATCCTGCACATAGACTCTCCGCGAAGGACCACTACCTCTGGTACCCCACAGGACACAGATGGTATGTGGTTTAGCAACTTCATGATGGCGAAGCAGCTTTACATAGACGTGATCGAGGCGCTGTTGTCAATTGCCCCGGTTCACTTTGTGTACAACCCTTCCAACCACGACTACGTCCATGGGTTCTTCCTGTGTGACATCATTGCAACATGGTTTTCTGAGGAGCCGAACATGACGTTCGACACCAACCTGAACCATCGCAAATACTACAAGTACGGCAACAACCTCATCGGAAGTACACACGGCGATGGGGCGAAGCTAAACGACCTTCCGTTATTAATGGCTACAGAGGCACCTTTATACTGGTCTCAAACTGAACACAGGTACGTGTATACACACCACGTCCATCACAAAACCAGTAAAGATTATCCTGGAGTCACAATAGAGTCGTTAAGGTCGCCATCGGGAGCGGACAGTTGGCACCACAGAAACGGGTACCAACACGCACCTAAAGCGGTCGAGGGATTTGTCCATCACCCTAAGCACGGTCAGGTAGCTAGGATAACACATCTGTTTTAATGCAGGTCATTCTATTACTGGCAGACGTAGGTCTGTTTGTGTTGGGATACATGATTCTAAATAAACAAAAAGAAATCATGGTCCTTGCCAACAGGCGTGAGAAGACACGGTCCAGGGTGCCTAGAAAGAAGCGTGACAAACGTTACGTGGTCGTAAAAAAGACTCATGAGCGAGAGGTGGTTCGAGTTGTGCCGACCGCCACTGAGTTTATGAGAAGTCAATATCAAAGAGTAGCAAAACAATACAATGAAAAAAAATGAAACACCGTGGGGAGAAGTAGGTTACCCCGTCTTTAAAAGAACCTATGCCCGTCCACTGGAAGGTGATTCTGGACCGACCGAGGAATGGGGAGACACAGTTGATCGCGTGGTAAAAGCCTGCGACGAACAACTTAACGTTGGCTTCACTCAGTTTGAGGAGGGAGAGCTTAAACGCATCATGATGGAGCTCAAGGGTACCGTTGCTGGTCGATTCCTTTGGCAGCTAGGCACAAAGACCGTCGATCGATTAGGGCTTCCTTCTTTGCAGAACTGCGCTTTTGTAGTTATCGATGATCCCATCCGTCCTTTTACTTGGGCATTCGAGATGCTTATGCTTGGATCGGGAGTAGGATTTAATATTCAACGTGAGAATGTGTACCAACTACCTAAAGTAAAGAACCGGGTATCGGTCGAGCGCATAGACGCTAACGACGCAGACTTTATTGTCCCTGACAGCCGAGAGGGATGGGTTGAGCTTCTCCGACGCGTTCTTGAGGCTTCGTTTGTCACAGGGGATGACTTCACCTATGCTACTCACCTCATCCGATCCAAAGGGTCTGCCATCAAAGGCTTTGGAGGCACGGCTTCTGGACCGGAGGATTTGGTCTGGGGAATGGGTGAGATCAATACGATCCTGAACAGCCGCTCAGGGCGTCGATTGCGGCCTGTAGACTGCCTGGACGTGATGAACATCATCGGCAAGATTGTAGTGGCAGGAAACGTGCGTAGAAGTGCCCAGATTGCACTTGGTGACTGCGACGATATCGAGTACCTACAGGCAAAGCGATGGGACCTTGGAGGCATACCTAATTGGAGGGCCATGTCCAATAACTCGGTGATTTGTTCAGACATGAACTCGTTGCCAGAGGAGTTTTGGGAAGGTTACAAAGGAAACGGTGAGCCCTACGGACTGATTAATCTTGATGCTTCACGCAAGATGGGACGAACGTTTGAGGTGGAGTATCCTGACCCAGATGTGCAGGGGTTCAATCCTTGTGCAGAACAGTCTCTTGCCAACTTTGAGACCTGTTGTTTGGCTGAGATCTATTTACCGAACATCGAGCACTATGAGGAGTTGAAAAAGGTTGCTCGTTATCTTTACAGGATTAACAAGCACAGCCTTTCGATCAAGTGTGCCATTAAAGAAACAGAGGACATCGTACACAAAAACATGCGAATGGGAATCGGAGTGACTGGATACCTCCAGGCTACTGAGGAACAGCGCGGTTGGCTGGACGAGTGCTACAACTACCTACGATCATATGACAAAGAATATTCTAGACTGGCGGGATTCCCAGCATCTATTAAACTTACAACAGTCAAGCCTTCCGGAACGCTTAGTTTACTTGCTGGCGTTACACCAGGAGCTCACCCAGGATACAGCCAACACTACATTAGACGAGTCCGAATGGCGGTTGATAGCGATCTGGCACTTACCGCCAGGCAGCACGGGTACCCTGTGGAGTTCGTGTTGAACTTTGACGGCACGGAAGACAAGTCTACTGTGGTTGTTAGCTTTCCATGTAAGTTCCCAGAGCACACTAAGTTTGCAGAGGACATGACAGCGATCGATCAGCTAGAGGTCATTAAACGACTCCAGGCCGAGTGGTCAGATAACGCGGTGTCCGTGACAATCTACTATCGCCTTGAGGAGCTAGACCAGATAAAGGAGTGGCTTTCAAAGAACTACAAAAACGTGAAGTCTGTTTCCTTCCTGTTGCACAGCGACCATGGGTTTAAGCAGGCTCCGCTGGAGGAGATCGACGAAAAGACCTACCTTGAGATGTCGAGCACGGTGACTCCTATTAAGAGCATTGAGGAGCTTACTATCGATGAGGTAGAGATTGATGATTGTGAAACCGGAGCATGCCCAGTACGATGACTGACGTATACGCCAAAGCCATGATTATGGAACGTCTTGCCGACGAGGAAGCCTTGCTTGCTGACGGGTTTGATCGCGCTCTGATCGGTCACACACAGGGAATGAATGTTGTCGCTGTCTATGACTACGACATATGCATTGACATCCTTGTGAAGGGTGACGACATGTCTATTGAGGACGCTGTAGAGCACATGTCCTTCAATGTAGTGGGTTCTTATGTAGGGGAGAAGACTCCCTTGTTTGTGTCGCTTACCGGATGGTTATGAAGAACATAGGTAGTTGTTGGATCTGCCAACTTCATTACTTCGGGTAGGCGAAAGGGGGAGGGTTTTGTGTGTTTCACCTTCCCCCTTTCTTTTTCAACCAACCACGGTCTACCTTCGTGTTTTTTCTATTGTCCTTCCTGCGAAGTACGCACCAAATACGGTGAGCATAAGGATCTCCAATAAAGACACGTAGCTGTCTCTCGGTATAAACGTTTCGTCCATGCCGTCCCACACCATTACGATCATAAAGAACAACATCAGGGCGATCATAATCGCTGGCCTGATAACCTTGGCCAACTTAACGTCACTTGACATGTCAGCCTCCCACCTTCGGGAAACGTTGTTTTGAAACTCAACCTCTGCGTTTACAGCAGCGGCTGCCTCGGCTTGATCTACGTCCTTGTCTTGCTCTAAAAGGTTCTTCACTATACCTAGACCTCCCTGGTCAGGTAAAAGGTCTCCTACAAGACTTAAAATGCCTGGGGCCTTAGTTTTTAGCCACTCTCCTAGCTTAGTTTGTTTAATCTTTTCCATCTATCCATTGTTTTACGTCAAACGAAGGACAAGCCTTGGTCACTCCTGGAAGGTCCCGGTGGCCAACAACTTGATCTTTATTTATGCCGTAGGTTAACATAAGGTTTTGAACGGTACACCAAAGCTCGGCTTCCTGTTCCTTTGTCATATTGTTTTCTGGGTTCATGTCTTTGTCGACACCTCCAACCCAGCACACCCCTACTGATGTCTTGTTGTGTCCCCTGGCGTGAGCCCCTTGCATCTCGATTGGTCTTCCAAGCTGTACCTCTCCGTCCCTTCTTACTACAAAGTGATAACCAATGTCTCTCCACTTACGCTCGTTGACATGCCATGATCTAATCTCTTTAACACCAATATCCATCGTGGGTGGTGTTGCCGAACAATGTATCACGATCTTGTCGAGCGTCCTCATATGCCTTTTTTTGCTAGGAGGATCTTAATCTCCTGAATAGCCTCCATGAGATCGTCTAGCTTCTTGTCCGTGACTCCTTCTTTCTTTTCCAAGCTTATGATTCTCGATTTAAGTATAGTCACATCATTGTTTATTTTTATCCATGCGCTTACTCCACCGCCCAAAAGGACGATAAACTCCACTACCATGCCTATCGCTGTGGTTTCCATTTTCATTCTAATTTTCCGTACTCACCAACTGGTATCGTTAAGACTTCTGTACCCGTTGCTGTTACGATTTGCACGGTTTTTTCTTGTTCAATAACCCACGTTTTGTAGGTGGCAAAATACTGACCATCAACCTCTTCGCATTCGGCCAACGATTCTTGTTCAAACATGTAGTCCACGTGCGGTGTAGCTGGGTCTTTCCAGCCTGCAATAAAGTCTGTGTCTGCCGCTACTTCTACTCTGTAAATGTTCGATTTTTGCATTATCCTTTTGCTAATACGCCTGCTCTTTGAGCAACGCAGTTTGTTCCTGATGAAATAACTTCTATCCAATGGCGGGAATCACTGGCATTTCCGTCGGGATCTAAATTGCCTTTAAATTCTGCCGAGTCTTCGCCACCGTTCCACATCGCTCCGTTTTTTAGTGCCACAGCATTGTGTTCAATGTTTGAACTGTTTTTATCGTCACCACGATAGTCTGTCCAACCTGAACCCATAGATGTAAGCTGGTAGCCGCCAGAAGCTCCTTTCTTGTCTGTTGTAGAATTGTCAGGACGCATATAACTCTGCGCTTCGCCCGAAAATCTGAGGTAGCCATCGCTGTCGATGTGGCAGCCTCCGTGGTATGAAAACGTGCCGAGTTTTGCGCAGTTGTAGTGAGCCGCAGCAGTGCTTGCTGCCATCGGGCCGTTTCGGTCACTGCTTGTTGTAATTAGTGGGCCTGCATGCTGGTTTGCGTTGGCGCCTGTGAAGTAGGTATTTCCTGAACTGTCGCGAAGCCACGCACATCGGTAGCCTCCTGACACTTCCACAATGTTAGTTAGGTCGTTCTTTTCTCTTGTCAATGTTGAGACAACCGATGTCGTTCCTTGGCCAGTCATGTAGTCGTAACCATACCCCGTAGAGTAAGCTTCTCCGCTTGTCGTTATTGCCCATGTATGGCGATAACCAAAGAAAATCTTAGACCAAGTTAGGCTGCTGTTCGCGATAGTCCAACCCGTCGAACCGCCAGTTGAACCATCGCCCGCTTGGCGATATCCACCATAGCCCATAAAATAATAATCGCCACCCTTTATCGCACCCCAAACGTTGTGACCGCCTGCCAAATCAGTCCAGTCTGTATCTGTGCCGTATCTGCGCCATGTTTTGTCTGCCGTAAAACCCGAACCTAACCAAGAGTTGGAATCGCAATTGTACCACAATTGACCGCTGGACGTTAAAGCCATGACCTGCGTGTAGGCTCTGCTGCATTCAATCTTGCTGAAGGTCACGGTCGTGAAGGCTTCACTGCGAGCAAACGTTGTAGGTACGTCAGCACGCATCCAAAATGAAGTACTGCCGTATAATTGCGCCCCTGTTGCAATTGGGTTTTCCTCAACCCCTGTGCCGCCTCCACCGCCACCTGTTTGCGTGGTGTAGAACCCGTCTACGTTGTCTATGTCTGTTGTTGGAACTCCTGAAATTTCTCCCATAATTAATCGATTTGAATCCAATCAGGACTCGGATTAAAATACACCATTTCAGTGCCGCCTTGTCCAGCACCAATGTAGTGTCCTATTATTCGGCTGTATTCATCTGTAGTAGTTGGTGCTGAAGCACTAACAGTACCACTCGCGCCCAGCCAAAGGGCCTGCCCTGCCGTTGCTGCAATTTGCGAGCCATAATCAATCATACCCCTTAAAACAACTGTTCCATTGCCTGTATGCCATCCTAACAGCTTTTTAGCATTTGCGTTGTTTCTGGCAGCCACAGCATCTCCTAAAACGTCACAAATCAAACTGGTGCTTTGACTTACATCTGAAGCCATGGTCAGATTTCTATCTGTTTCTAAAGTAGAAAAATCATACTCAGTACGCGCGTTACTAATTAAGGTATTTGTAGCGCTATCAAAGTCACTTATTGTGCTGTGTAATTGTGTACCTGTATGGTTGGCACGAGCCTTTAAAATTGAGTCGGGACTATTTACCGTTGCACCAGATGCGATTTGGTCTAATTTAGTCTTGTCACCATTGACAAACGCCCCTTCGCTTGGAGGCTGTTGTGCGGTGTCAGCTAATGCCCCTTGTGCATCATCAGCATAGTCAGAAGAATCAAATGCTTTGACTTGGGCTAAATTGGCAATTTCACTGTCCATTACCGCCCCCGCAGCAGTAACGTTTGCTGTGGTAGTAACATCAGCGTTAGCTTCGATGTTGGACAGCTTAGTGCTGTCCGCAGATGGATAGCTAATTTTGGTTGTGTTAGTGGTTATGTCAGAGGCTTGCTGTGTGGTTATGCCAACCTTTGCTGTATTTGCAGCTACGGCACTTGCATCGGTGTAACTAATTTTAGCATTGTTCGTTGTAATATCTGAGGCTTGCTGCGCAGTAATGCCTGTCTTTGCATTGTTTGCAGTTATGTCAGCTGCTTGCTGCGTTGTGATGCCAACCTTTGCTGTGTTGGCAGTCACTGCTGAATTTGCTGCTACTCGTGCATCAGTAAAATAAAGGTTAGTAGAACCTTCAGATAAACCATCTGTGTCGGTTGCGCCTCCGCTGGCTGTTGCTGGTTCAAATTGGGTCGTACTGTTGTTCCATTCAAGCACCTGTCCATCTGAAATACCACTGATACTAACGTCCGTATGAACGGCAATACTTTGACCAGCTACACTGGCAGTGTCTTCGACATAACTAATCACACAATAGCCGACGTCAGTGCCGCTGATGTGATCGCTTTGTAGATGCAACACATCGTTTGCTTCTAACGGCAACACATCAGTCCAAATTTTGGTCGATGTGTTTGCTGTTGCCGAGTATTCACCAATAGGTATTTTACTGCCCCCTGATTTAGTTATAGACAGTATGATGTTTGTGTTGTGATCATCGTGTATCCAACTGATATTTTTAACCAGTGTACTGCTTGCTGATGCGGTCAAGATTGTAAAATCTGTGTTCGCAGCGTTCAGTGTAATTACATCCGTTTTGTATGTCAGTGCCATGGCTTACTGTTCTAAAAATATCGTTTTTAACTCAAGTTCTGTGGTGTCTCCTGCTCCAGAGCCTCCGGTTTGATCAACTGGGACAAAATTAGATCCGTTCCAGGCTAAAACCTGGTCGTTTTGCACTCCACTTGTTGTCACGTCGTCTAGGTCACCAATGTCAACGCCGCTTAAGCTCCCGTTTATAATCACGTTTGGAAGCTGGCTGCCCGCTGTTCCTTGTAACTGAATGGCTGTTCGACTAACCTCGTACCCCGCAGGGCCAACCTGAACATTCATGTCTATGTTGCCTGGGCTCGTTTCTGAAAGCGTGATGGCCGTGTTCCCTCCCCCTGCTTGAACCTTGGCAGTGGTGGTTGTTAAAGACATATGACTAGCCGTTGTAGACTTAGAGCTGTCTGCATACACCCCAGCTCCATCATTGTTGAAGGTAGTTTTTAAAACATTAGTGATGTTTGTCAGATCCGTCTCAATGTCAGATATGTCTGTAGTGTTTGACGAAATGTTAGATATGTTAGTGGTGACTTGAGATTCAAGCTGGTTGTTTTTCTGAAACACATGATTAACACCTCCCCCAGGAGTGAAGCCTCCGTTTCCAGATCCGGGAGGTCTGTTAGGATTTCTTCCCGTGTCGTCTTGGTCCTGTTCTATTACTAGCTCAGATGAGTACCCACATCGCAGAGCTTCCACTTTTTGTGCGTGATCCTTGAACTGTAAAGTTATTGAATGAGGAAGAAAAAGTTCCTCACCAGCAGAAACCTTTGATGTTTTAAACTTCTTGTATGGCCTGCATACATCTGAAAACTGAACACTAGGGTCTAGCCGTCCTCTTATAATGGTTCCCGATATGGACTGTCTGTTCTTGCCTCTGATATTCAAGGCTCTACCCGTAGTGTATAACCCTAAAGAAGTGTACATGTTTGAGTAAGACATGTCCGACGTAGTAAAACCGTCAGGATGAAACTTAAGGTTATCCTCTCTTGACAAAGAACTGTCACTAGGATGTGTGGCGCGATACCTTCCAAAGGTTCGATTGCCTGAGTTTTCATAAGAAGCACCAAAAGCCGTAGGTCTTAATCTTTCCTGCTCTGAACCGTAAGCGTACTGACTATGAGAAACATACCTGGCGTCGTAATTCTCTGTACCGTCGCCCAAATACAACTCTATGCCTGAGAGCTGAAATGATCTAATTACAGAGTCAAATTCGCTGTAAAGACCGTCTGTTGCAGAAGCGCTGCTTTTCGTTGCAAGAGGCCAAGATGATGAGCCGAAGTCATTTCCTACGTCAATAGGGTCTCCTGAAGAGTTTAAAAGCGGATGATGATTAAAGCCATGCCCAATTTCGTAAAGTCGTAGGTTGGGGCTTATTTGAATCTTGTCAAATGTCCCTGTGGCTCCTTGGGCAATGGTAGGCGTCAACACTTCTTCGTCAAATCTGTATATAAAATGATTTCTTGACAAATCCTCAACTAAAGCGTTTGAATCTTCTCCATCTTGTTTTGTAAGGGGAGGCGAATGGAAGACGTAGCTAAATTCCCAGTCCTGAAGTATTTCTTCTGTTTCTCCTGCGTTTTCATCCGTTAAAATACTCGGATCTGAACCGATCATTATTTCTAAAAAAGCCTTGTCATAATTTGACTCGTCATCTCTTATCCACGAGTACTGTTCGTAAGTCTTAGGCAAATAATCCTCTGTAGTGTTAGGAACATCCATTTGAATCGTAGATCCATCTGATATGTGTTTCAAGGTCCTTACTCGTCTTCTCAATCTAAACCAGTAGGTTCCATCATACACCCTTATGTCCATGCGAAGAACAACTATGTTTCCAATGTTGTGATTCTCGTACCCAGAGCCTGAGTTTTCATAGGTAGTGTCTCCTGAGAAGTGTAGTCTAAACTTACCTCCCGCGTCTCCAGTGGGCATTGAAACGTCGTCTATAACTCCATTAGTAGGCACATTACTGTAGGAGTTGCTAAATGTAATGGCGCTTAGCTCATCTGTATTACCTGTAAAATGATCGACCCTGTGTAGGTAGGTTTCTAAATCAGGGCCATCATACCCTATTCCTGATCGAAAAACCAAATCACTACCAGCCCCCTCGTGTGTTTGAGCGAAAGACTCTATTGAGTAAACACCTGCGCGAGCAGCCCCTTCCAAAAAATTGGCCCCAATATGGTCTAAATAAGTGACTTGAAGGTCGCTGGTTTCGTCTGATCCATTTGAATTAAACAAAACAGAATGGCTTTGAGATCCATCCGCGTTAAGTTGCCAATTAAAGTACCCTATAGTGTCGTCGTCACCATTAATTATGCGTTCACGATCAAATATGTGAAACCTACCTTCTGAAAAACAAAAAGTAGCACCCAATGACGAGCATATGTCTTGCAGTACTTCGTATGTAGAGACAAACCCATCTCTACGGAATGCTCTTTTTCTTTCAAACTCACCACCCCTTGCCTTGCTTGGTTTAGGGCGTATGTAAAAAGACTCCGCTCGAAGCCAATAATGATTTAAAACAGCGTCATTAGACGGGAATGTGTTGTACGTGTCGTTTACAGGTCTCACTAACCTGTGCTCTGTGAGCTGTGGATAGTCATGACTTCCGTCAGATTGACCCCCTTTTAAGTAGTCGTCAATGACTGACCAATGAGGAACTTTTCTAATGACTTCTTGCAGCCAATACGTTAGGTTTTGCTCTCCAGAATAAAGATCTCCATTTGTCTCTTTAAAGTCAATGTTTTTTAGCGCGGCAAGGCCGTCGCTTGCCGTAAACGTAGTGATTATGTACCCGTCACCCACCTGCTCTGTAGTCTCTTCTGGGTGAATTACACCTGCCCACTCAAGCGTGTCCTGTGTAGATGTCTGACGATACAGTCTGACAAACATGCTAAATTCTTCGTCCGCAAAACAAGGGACGGTTATGTTATCCCTTTGGGTTTCTGTTAGGTAGGCAGAGAACTTCATGGAGGACGACATAATCGATTGCAACACATCGTCAACCGAGCCCTTCCAATCAATAACAAAGCCTGGATCAGCAATTTCCATGTCTGAAAAAGGAACAAAAGCCCCTTGACCTACAATCGTGTTGTCCCAGATCTCTATCCGATAGGAAAAGCCATCTACTACCTTATACGTCGTGTTTACTATCTTTCTAGCCATAGACTCTATCTAATGCGGTTACCCCTCGGCGGGACCCTAAAACTACGTCAGACCCACTAAGAACGCCTTCTACTCTTAGATTGTTTTCTCTACCAGACTTTGTGTTAAAAGACCCTACGCCCATGCCTTGTAGCATAAAGTTTCCAAACCCAGCACTTTTGATGTTTTCCGCCGCCATTTGAAGATTACTTCCTCCTGTTGCTATGGTTGCGAAAAGAGCGACAAGACCCCAGGCTACAGCCAGTCCCGCTAGTTTTGCGATCAAAGATTTGATTGCGTCAATTAGCGTTGTTTTTATAGCTTTACCCAACGACTCGGTTCCTTTAAGCGCCGTTTCAAATGCTTTCGAAAACAAATCACCAATACTGAACACAACACCCTCTATCTCTTGAATATTAGCAAGTAATTCTCCTTCTTCAAGTTGCTCTATTATCTCCTGTATGGCTTCATGGGCTTCATTTGCTCCGGTCTTCAAGCCTCTCATCGGGTCTATCATTCCAGCAAAAGCCGCGTCCATCCTTTTGGTCCTTTCCTCGTCGGTAAGGACTTCTATTGTATCGCTTACTTTTTTGCCTGCGGAATCAAGCCTGTCCAAAGACTCAGGAACTTTTAAAAGATCATCGGCTGCCTCTACTCCTGAAACCCCTAACGCTTTTAGCTTTTTTCCTATCTCTTCGTACTTATTCTCTAGCTCATCCAGGGCGTTGAAGTCAACGTCTTCTCCTCGAAGTCCTGCTTTTTTAAGGTCAAGGAGTTGGTTTTTTAAACTAGAATACTCTTTAACTAATTTAGCAATATTACTTATGCTGCCCTCGTCTATCTTATTTTGAATCTCATCTTCTTTTCGCTTTTTTGCTAAGGCGGCAAAGTATTGGTTTATGGCTATTGTAAAAGGATCTCCCCCAAACAGATTTACTCCTGAGTTTATTATTTCATCTGCTCTTTTTTGAATCGCCTCAGCAACACCTAGCGGAACCAACCTCTCAGCTATCTTATCAACAGGCACGGGTGTTATGCCGTCCCTGAAGTCCAGCGTTAATTTAGCAGCACCCTCTCTGACCCGTTTTTCGACTTCGGTCATGTCTAGGTCATCTAGAGCTTTTACCTCTGCCTTTACCTCAAGTTGAAGAGCTGCGTCTTTTGCCGACGCCACGGCCATTTCTTCATCAACATTTAAGGCCCTATTGATTTTATCTATTAAAGCGAGTATTCCTTCAAGGGCGAATATAATAGCCGAACCCCTTAACGCTTTACTAAAAAGTTTAAACCTTGTTGTTGTTTTTACGGCAGCCACTCCCGCTGCATTTGTAGCGACCTTAGACGCTATAGCGGCAGATGTTTGAGCGCCAAAAGAGCTGGCGACAAAACCGAGCTCCATGGCCAGTTGTCTAAAGAAAACCCTTACTCTTAACACTTTAAAACCAAGCCCTGCTATTGCGCTAACAAAAAACCCAGCAGCAGAAGTAAGACCACCTATGATTAACAAAAGAGGGCCAAGAGCAGCGAAAAAAGCAAGCGTTATCGCTATGTTTCGTTTTACCTGAGAATCCATTTCAGATAGCCCTCTAACAAAGTCAGTAATTCCGTTTATAAATTCTTTTAGTTGTTTTCCAAAAAGCTCTTCTAGCTCAATTGCAAAGTCAGAAAGAGCAGATATCAACCTTTTAAAAACAGCAAACAAAGACTCGTCCATTGCGGAAGCAAACTTATCTACAGTCCCTTCTGAATTTTCTAGAGCCTCTTTTAGCTCTTGAAACTGAGGAAGGAGATCGGCCAAAACCTTACGCCCACCCGCTCCTCTTAAACCAAACTGCTCAAGTTCTGCTGCATAACCTTTTGTAGAACTAAACAACGCGGTAATTGCTTGTTCTGCACTAAGACCGTCTTTTGCAAGCTGGCCCAATATGCGTCTAAATGTAGTACCACCCCTGCTTGCTTCAAAACCATTATCTGCAAGCAAGCCAAGTATGGCTGCCGTGTCTGTAAGTGTAAGGCCGTAGGCTGCTGCCTCTGATCCAGAATAATTTAATGCGGTTGCCAGGCTCTCAGACGTTAGGAGCGACGACTGAGTGGCTTTTGTAAAGACGTTCGTTATAAACGAAGCTTGTTCCAGGTCGGTTCCCACAGCTTTAAGGGAATCTCTAAACCTGTTCTGGTTCTTAACGACCAATTCTCCCGCTTCAGCCAGGTCCATGTCCATGGCTTGAGCGAGTTTTAAAATAGAACCCTGAAGAGCCAGTATTTCATTGTCGCTCTTTCCAAGTTTCGCTAGAGAGAGTTGAAGGTTACTAACCTCCTCTGCTGTAAAGATCGTGCTAGCACCAAGCTCCCTGGCTGTGCTTACCAGTTTCTTAATTGGCGCGTCTGCCCCTCGAATACCCTGTATTTTTCTTTGGGCCAAGTCAAAGCTACTGGCAACTTTTAAAGCCTCTCTTCCTAAGAGTATAAGAGGCGCTGATATCGATGTCGTTATATCTCTTCCAGCCTTCGTTGCGGCAGACGAAAACTTTTGCAAAGACGATCCCGCTCTTTTCATTCCTTTTGAAAAGTCCGATACATCCGCAAGTATCTTAGCCGTTACTGTTGTTTGTGCTGCCATCAGAATGATTTAAAAGTTTCGTAAAGCATTTCTGCTTCTTTTTTAGTTGGTAGTTTTTTATGGTGCTCGCTGTAAGGATTAAAGTCTTTGGGCTCAAACTTCTTTCCTTTTGCGGCATTTATGTTTGCGGTAAGACACATCATTGAAGATGTATGATTCCACATTAACTCATCCCTCATTAAGTAGCCACTACAAACGGAAGAGACTTCGGCTAAAGTCATTGTCCAAAAGGATTCATGAGAAACACCAGCCTTAAGAGCTCTAAAGTAAAGATCTTTTAGGCTAGGTGTCTCTAAATCTTCCTCATCCGTTACTTTTTTCCCTCGTCAGAAACCTGCATTGCCGAAGCCATAGCTTCAGATATAAGTTCTAGCTGACCAGAGTCAAGGATTTCCGCAATGAAAACCTCTTTGTTCGCAGAAAACTTTTTTCCTGCATAAACACAACTATTTAAAACGCTGTAATAACCAATTAAGGGAATCGAAGTAAGAGGATCAGAAGATACCCATTCATCGAATGATTCTAATTTAGTTTTTTCGTTCTTTAAAAGAAGCCTTAACGCATTCATTGTGAACAGGGCGTCGTGTTCCTTCTTCTTAAAGGTAACCTTAAACTCCCCTCGAAAGTTGTTTGATAAATCCATGTGGTTGATTAAATAAAAAAGAGGGCGACACGACTTTCATGCCGCCCTATGAAAGACCTAATTATTAGGCAATCTCCTTGTACAAGTCTCCGTATCCACGGAAAGTTGCGCTGTATGTCGCGATATCGTCTACACCACCAGTCAGTGACGCTGATTCAATAAGCGCCTGGCCTACGTAAGAAACAACACCAGCGTCATCTCCTAAACCGATTCCACCCGCTGCCTCTGCTCCAATTTTAGTGGTAAACCGTACCAACACGTACTTTGAAGCCTTCGCCAAATCCACAATCGTGATGGGAGTTCCTGTTTCCCCGTCGCCGGCGTTTGCCTCTCCTGTTAAGTCGATAAGACCGTCTACTGAGAAGTTCCATGAGAACGCGCCTGAAGCGATATAGTTGGTTGATCCACCAGTGCCGTTACGTGCTGCAACCTCATTGATAGTGTTTGAAGCGTCTAGGGTTGTAGTAGTTGCAGCCGCACAAAGGTGCGCTCCTGTAACAGCAAGCGCTGTCATATTACTACCTCCCGCCGTTGCAAAACCCACAAATTCTCCATTGGAGTCAATGCAGATCACATTGTCTCCACTGGTGGTTCCGGCTGGGTTGGCGTCGGTTACAGCCGATACTGAAACTGTTAGAGGAGAAGTCGATCCCCCGTCGATGGCGTAAACGCCTAATTGATTTGATGCTACTGTAGCCATGATTGATTATTTAAAAGTTTTGTTTGCTAGTTTGTCCAAAATCAGGACTATTTCTTTGTTTAATTTACCTACAACTTCTCTGTTCTTTTTTTGAAAAAGGCCATAGAAGTTAATTCTTTTTCCTGGGCGTATTTGTCTTGCTGGAGATGCAAAAAAGTGAGCCCTCCAACCAGCAGACTTGCCTTTCATTTTAGGACCAACTCTTCTTCCGTAAACTTTTTTTGACTTACCTTTTATTTTCGTGTTGCCCATTGGTTTGTCAAAGCCGCCTGTATTTCTTTCCAGCTTTTTATACATCTGTCCTCTGTTTAAAGCGTTTTGCCACGGAGTAGCAGAACGCCTTAAGGCTTTGTCAAACTCTCTCTCAACGGAGCTTTTCTCTAAACCTTCGCCAAAATCCCTTATAGCTCTGTCTAGTTTTTTTAATTCCGAGGCTGGTATCTTAAGCTTTACTCCCATTATACCAGTTTATAAGTTAGGTTAACACCTGTCGCAGATTCCGTGTTTTCAGAATGCGTTCCAGCGGTTGTGTTTGGAGAGAAGTCTACATTAAAAGTAATTGATCCTCCCTTGTGGTCCACTAAAAGCGTTTGCGATGCAGCGAAAGAAATCCCTGCTGGTCCCGACCCTGAAGCGATCTCAAAAGTGGCAGCAACGTCCTCCGTTGTTCCGTCCGCCTTGGTCACAACGGCGGAGTTTATTACGCTTATCCTTAGACCGCCAGTAGAGTCCGTTACACGAACGTTCCCTGTTTTTGGCTTCTCCTTGGAAAAGGATGTGAGGATGTCTTCTTGGCTGTTTGTGGAAACACGACCGCTCAACTGACCTCCCTGACGAAACGTCCTGGCCGTGATGTCGGTAGGAAAAGAGAGAGACTTATTGGTAACCGTTACAGGGTGTCCGTATTCTGAGTAAACAGAACCACCCGCTGTTCTAGTCACTGAGTTCTCACTGTCCCTAGAGTTTAAGGTGCTGAGATAATTTGCAATAGGTCCAATCGGTGTTAACCTGTAGTAAAGAAATCCCTGAGTGTCTCCGTAAGGAGTGCTGTACTGAGCAGCATCCACATCAGACCAGTTGGCCGTGGTTGCTTTGTAGAACTTGTTCCCGTTTGTGTCCGTAGTAGCAGAGGCAGTCCCGGCACCGATCAATATATCTGTACCTGTAAACAAAGATACTCCACCTACCTCTAACCTAGCGTAAGGAGAGGCGTTGCTTGGGTACATATTGTACCAGGCAGACGTGTAGCCCCTTATCTTCCCGTCAGCGGGAATAGCCAAGTCTCCTGCAACAGTGTACGGGAACCTTTCTTGCACGCTCGTTATGTTTGAGGACTCTTGAGAAGCAGCCCCGTCACCAATCGTGAGTGTAGCCGCAGATCCAAACACGTAGTTACCGCCTGACTGCTTAGGAAACGGAGCGTTCTCTATGACCTTAAAATCAGCAGACGTTCTGGTATGATCAGAGTCGTAAGCTGTTATGAATTCATAGTCCTCGTTCGGTAGTCCGAAAAAAGTGTCATCGTCTCGGAGCTCGGCCCGAAGCTTCAGTACCTCGTGCCGCCCTTCATACTGTATAGAGTAGATCCGAAACTTACCTCCCTCAAAGTAGATGAGGTCCTCAAACTTAACACCCTTAAAGTACCTACAGCGAATCTCCGCTTTGATCTTACCTGTGCGCTGATCTTGGATCTGATCCTCCGACGCTCCTGCTGATGGTGTACCTATGTACTTAAACTCAGCGCCTACGTCTTGCTTGACCAAAGACACGACTTTGATCTTCTCTCCTCCGCTACTAACGGTCATTGATTCCCTGTAGAAGGAAATCTTGTTCTTCATGCTGCCTGGAGTAAGTATCGCCATCAGTATCGTCTTACGGAGCCCAGCAACCGCTGGACGCCCTCTTTGATTTCCGTGGTGATACCTCCTACATACTCAGCCTCCCGGTGCGAATCATAGTGCGCCACGAGCATAAGTGCTGCCTGGGTAAATTGCTTGGGAAGGTCTTTTACATTCTCTCCTCCCGATAGAGTAATCTTATACAGGTCGTAGTCCTGGTCCTCGTTGATATCGTCGGGAGCCTCTGCTCCTGTGAAGTCAATCTGGATTGGGTACCCTGTATTTCTAACCTTTGCCTTAGCGTCTGTGTAGGCCACGTAGTTTCCTGACGTGTCCAGGTAGTCGATATCGTCTACGGTATACGATCCTGTGACGTTACGAAGTGTTTGGAATTCGTTTGCGTCAAAGCGATCCATATATACCGTCACGGTTGACAGCTTGGCGGCGTCTCCTGACTGGAGGGCGTAGGTCGAGTCCTCGTGCAAAGCGGGTGTACTAGAACAGAACACACGATTGGTCGTCGTGAGCATGTAGTCCATCGATGCTTCGAGGTATGAGTTGATCAAATCGTCAGCCTCCCCTTGCTCATAACGCAAGTGGCCACGAACAATGGACAAAGGAACTAGGTCTTCTGCGTAGTAATTCTGGGTGACGATTGTTTTCATTTCTTTGGTTTAAAAAAAGGGGACGACCGCAACAGCCGCCCCCCTTTCATTCGATTGATATATCTTAGACAGTGAATCCGTCGAATCCTGCGTAGTTCAAGATCTCTACGTCTCGGTAGACGTTAGCGATGATTCGAGTTACTCCGTGATCCGCGTCAGTGTAAGGATCAATAATCAAGTTTAATCCACCCCAGGTTCCTGTTACAACTTGCTCTTTGTCGAACATGAAGAAATCGTCACCACTGTTCCCCATTTGAGAAGAGACAAACGTATTGTATCCCATTACGTTCGGGCTCTTAGCTTCTCCAGCGAACAACATACCTGAACCAGCGTCATGGCTCAAAGCACGCAAGGTGCGGTAGGCACTTGGACCAGCCAAAGCAACCACGTTCTCCAGAGGTACATCGCGGCTCATCAAAGCGGCCTCCAAATCGAGAGGGTTCATTGAGCTAGAGCTGTATCCATCGAGAGTGCCAGCAACAGCTTGGTTCAGCAAAACACCAGTGGTAGATGTACCCAAGATGGCAGCGATGATGTCAGCGTTAAACTTCTTTGCTACTGCGTCACGGATGTCTTTCGCTAGGAAAGCGCCCATGTCGTCAGCAGACTGCGCCAACATCTGATCAGTCACCTGTGTGTGAGCTGAGTAGCGAGTTGGGTTCAACGTTCGAGAAGAGAACGTAGTGTTGTTGACGCCTTGAGCAGCGGCTTCGTTGGGCTTACCAGCAGTAGCGGCAGCGCCCTGAACCTGAAACACAACATCACCAGTCAAGTTGCCCAAGTTACGGATGCCCATTTGAGCTGCAATGTCGTTTGGCTTGAACGCCTCTGCAATTCCGTTGTCAACCTTTCCGATTTGACCTCCAAAGGCAGCGGAATCAATCCCTCCTGCGGAGCTGTTGTCTACAGCTCCGGTTCCGAGAGCGGCACGCTGAATAAACGCAGGGATGCAGATGCCGCCCGCTACGTTTACTTTTGCGTTTGAGAACTCGTTACGAGCCTCTTGGTTCATCTCCGCTTCTAGGCCAGTCAATTTGCCCTGAGCAGCTTCCTTTACCATCTTGCCGAAGCTAAATTGCTTGGCAGTGCGGGCCTCTGAATCGCCGAGGCCCTGGACGAACGCAGGAGCGTTCTTCTTGTTTTCTTTTCCCATAGTGGAATTTTGTTTGTTTGATTTATTATTACGAGCCTCGGTTGGCTCCTTTTTTTCTGTGTTAAACGCCTGTGAATATGGATGCGGCAAAATTGCTGGATCTACTAATTCATCTACTCGCTCTTCTTCTTCGTCCTCTTCCTCTTCTTCTTCGCGCTCCTCGTCGTCCTCTTCCTCCTCTTCGGATCGCATCTCCTCGTCCTCTTCTTCTTCTTCCTTCTCTTCCTCTTCGTCCTCATCCTTTACGCCATCGTAATCGGAATCAACGCCAGGAGGTCGTGTCTCTGCTTTCTCTTCTTCGTCCTCGTCCATGTAGCCCTTCTCTTCCTCGTCCTCTTCTTCGAGTTTTCGAAGTTCAGCTTCTACACCTTCGTCGAGGAAAGCCTCCATCGATCGCAAAGCAACCTCTGTAGTTGGGTAAGCACCCTGAGTTGTAGGCGACACATCAAACAATGTTTCCACTTCGTTGATTACACGAAGGTTAACACCGTCCTCTCGGCTCTCCCACGAATCGTCAGAGATTGTGAATCCGAAGCTAGATGTAGATACGTTGCCCATACGGATGTTCTCCGCTAGGTCCTTCGCGTAACTCTGGCTTCCGAGTTCGAATCGGTACTTGAGACCCTTGTCATCGACTTCCAGTTCCAAGCCGCGACCCACGCGGGCCAGTGGCATATTCCAGTCGTGATTGAACAGGGCGACAGTGTTAGTCATGTCAGCACCGTCAAAAGCACCACGTGCAATTCGCTCGGCAAACCGTCCGCCAATAACAGTCTCGTCTTCAAATCGAGCGGCATATCCCTCCACGACTACGTTCCCGTTCTTTTCAGAGCGGATCTCAAAGTCGGAGTTCAGTGATCTCTTTTCTAAGTTTTCCATTATTGGTTTTCTATTTTGTTTATAGTCTTTTCACACCAGGATTTCATGCTGTCACCACCCCAGGCAGCGTACATGATTGATCCGCAAATGTCTTTTCCTTTCGCGTCAGTGAACTTTCCCTGATCATAAGTCTTAGCTCGTGACAAAAAAGAGAAGGTACGCTTCACCGTCGATGCCGAAAGCTTTTGGCCTGAAGACAACTGCTTGGCTCTAGTCCAGCCCACGCTGGTTCCACAGCTCGTGCCTTTCTCCTCCTTGTGTTTCAAGGCAGCTTTGGCGCGATTTTTAGCAGCCTGTGGATATCCTCCGTAGGTTGCCATTACACTAAGTCAATAACTACTGAGGCAGCAATAGCCGATGTCAATGCAGCAGCGTTTGTTCCTGAGGCGTAACCATATGTGATTTGCCAGACACCCTTGCCGACGCGCTGTTGAAACGCGTCTGTGTCTTCTGCTGCCGAACCTGCGGCTGTCACTAAGGTGTCAACGACTGTAGACAGGGACGCAATATCTGTTGCGTCGTAAAGTTTGATCGCGTTAGCAATCTCGTTAACCGCCGCTGTCTTATGGGCTGTGGTGACGGATGACTCCTGAATGTACGCGCTGTGAGTTGTAGAGATTTCTATCTTCACTCCGTCAGAACCCACAGCGGCTGTGGATCCCTTCGTTCGCACGTTGTTTACTTCAAAGTAGTGTGTGGGCATGTTATTCGTTGTTTTCGTCTTCTTCTAGGTTCATTTTCGCCTGGTTATCAACCCCGTCAGAACCCTGTTCATCCCCTTTAGAAACCACAGCGCTAGCGTAGTCAGACATAGAAGAAAGCGGTATTTGATTAAGTTGTATATGGTGGTTGTCACCGCCTTGAACCGGAGACAAACCTTCCTTAGACCTGACCTCATTGATCGATAGGACCCCATCAGATAAGAGGGAGTGATAGTAGCTGGACCGGGAAGTGGAGTCTGCCCGCAGCATGGAGTCGATGTCGAACCGACAGGAAAGGCTGTTGTCTTTTCGTAGCACTTTCCGTTCGATTTCAAGTTCGATTCGGCGCACCCACGGCAGGATTGTCCCCTGGAAGAATTGTAGTGTTTGCTGTTCATAGTTGTCGTAAGATGAGTTGCCTTCCATGCCGATGATGGCTGGAGGTACCTGGAAGAACCTTGCGATCTCTTCCGCTGTGTGCTTCTTGACTTCTACAAACTGTAGTTGCTCCAAAGGCACAGAGAGCGGTTGGTAAGCAAAGCCACCCCCCAAGATAGCGACCTTGTGGGCATTCTTCTTACCCATAAACTCCTGCTTCCAACGCTCACTGGCCTCCCTCATCTGCTCAATTGTAAGTGGCTCCTTCGTTGTGAGGATACCACCGAGCATACCGCCGTTCTCAAAGAACGTGCTGCCGAAATTCTGGATCGACTTGGCGGTGTTGAGGTTTTGGATCTGTATGTTAGTTGGGTTCTTGCCCCTAAAAGCCTTGACCTCCAGGATTTGTTCCTGTGGGATTGGGCTAGGCGAACCTGTGTATGTGTACCAGCGGCTGCCGTCAGGCTCTACCTTAGATTGAACCTCCGTAGCAGGAAGCCAGTAGATCTCGTCGTCGAGAAGCAAGGCTGTACCAATGCCATAAAGCAACGCGTCGCTGACAATCATCTGCCAGAACTCATACGCACCCATCATAGGGTTTGGCTCGACGGCCATCATGCGGCTTACCGGGTGAGCAGGCATCGGACGGCGAATACCGTTTTTATCTACCTTCTCCACCGTAACGGCCATAGACGCAATCGTGTCTGAGATTTTGCTTACGCAAGCGTAGACAGCAGAAAGGGTTAGTGTGTCAGCTCCAGAGTTTAAGGTGGTGTCACTAACAATAGTACTCAACCATCCCGTGTGGGCCTGAGTAGGAAAGACAGGAGCAGCAGCTCGTTCCTCCTTGTTCAGTCCTAAAATACGTTGAAAGAGGTTGCGTTCCCTGGCCATTGGCGCGAATATACTACAGAGGTAGTGGTACTAGACGAATTTTTAGACTACATTCCTACGACCGACATAAAGAACTCAAAGTCTGGTGCGACTTCCTCCTCCTCGAACGTTAGCATCTCGCCAATAGCCATAATAGCAGACACTACGCCGTCAATCTTGTCTCCTGACTTTGACTTGTCTACTTTTATGTTTCCGCTAGGATCTAGCTTTAGGAACACATTACCCATCATCCAGCGTAAAACCTCATCGCCACCGTGATGAAGCTTGCCCTCCAGCGCTAGTTTCTCATAAAACTTTGAAGGAAACGACATAGAAGCGTATCCTTGACCGAACGGATCGCAAGGCACTCCGTCACCCTCCAGGTCTCTGATCAAGCTCAAGGAGTTCCATCGGTCATAAGCAACACCCTTTATGTTGTACTTTTCGGAGAGGTTGTCCGGGTCATACTGCACCTTGCCGTCCATTACGTAGTGACCACCGAGCATCCTCCGAATGACGTTATAGTCCGTGACGTTACCTTTAGTTACAAAGACGTTGTCGTAAGTCTCTATGTTGGCATATATATGAGCCTCGTCCTTCTCTAGCCTGCGTTGCACGGCTCTTTCTGGTAAGAAGTAGTAGTTGTGGATTTGTATTCCTTTATCAACATCCCCAACCGCGACGGTGAAGGATGTGATGTCATCAGTGGCTGCCAAGTCAAGCCCCAGGTATGCGTCTACTTTTTCCGAAGACGTGTCTATAGGCATGAGTAAGTTGGACTCACACATCCATAAGTCGTCCTCAATCCATATATCCTGAGCTCCTACGAACAAATTGCAGTGCTTGACCATAAACTCCGTGATCGTCCTGCCGCCATACAGCTTGGCGTTGTTGCACTGTTTCTGTAGGTAGTCCATACTGATAGAAGCTCCTAGTCCTGGGTTTGCCTTCTTCCACGCTTCAGGATCATCCCACTCGTCTCCTTCGTCTTTGTCTATCTCATAGCATAGAAAAAGCAGGTTGTCGTTTATTACGGAGCCGTCAAGTACCTTTTTGCCACCTTTCACGAACTCGGTTGCCACTCCGTCCAGCACAAACCCGGCAGTCGAGATGGCTAGCATAAGCGGAGACTTACGAGACCCCATAGACGAAGCGAGTACCCGGTACAGCTCTCCGTCTTTCATTGCGTGCATCTCGTCAACACACCCTATGTTTAAGCTTAGACCGTCCAATGTGTTTGCGTCAGAGGAAAGTGGCTTGATAATGCAGTCTTTTGGACCATGGATCTCTTGCCTATTGGCCGTAAACCTCTTAGCAAGTGCGGGTGACTTTTTTACGCACCTCCTAATCTCATCGAACACTTCTTTAGCCTGATCCCTCTTCGTAGCCGCTGTGACAAACTGGCCAGCACCATCGTCATCTAGGACAGACATGGCTAATATTATAGCTGCTGCGAGCTGTGACTTACCCGATTTACGAGCAACAAAGAAATGTGCGGTCGTAAACCTACGTTTTTTAATGTCATCTTTGTGAACCCAACCAAACAACTGCCCAATAAAAGCTACTTGCCAGTCAGACAATATGAACGGTCTTCCAGACCATTCGCCGCGAGTGTGCAGGCAGACAGTCTCTATAAAGGCAATGTACTTAGACGCGACCTCTACGTTAAACACCCAAGGAAAGTCATCGTCTCCAACTCTTTCTAGGTCATTTGTAAACCTTTCGTAAGCTTTTACCACGTATTTTCCCGCAACAACAGACCCGTCGAGTATTCCTTCGACGTAATCCCACATTCTATTAAGTCTTTGCGTGTTAGACAAGGTTGTCTATTTCGTCACCTTCGGCACGCTTACTGTTAGCCGATGCCGCGTTTACAGCAGCACCCATCATGCGAGCACGATCCATTGGTGACAGTCCTAACTTTGCTGACAGCTTACCAACCTCTCCTTGAACTTTGGACAAGGCGGTCATTTTTCCGCTAACATTCGACGATCCGTTGTCATAAACCTGCACTATATCATCTATGGTCTGTATTTCTCTAGAAATCATCACGAACATAGACAGGTTCTTTGCAAGCATTGTTATTGTAACAACATCAACACTCTCTAGCAATCCAGTCTCGTCAAGGTAGTCCAACACCATGGTGAACATACGCTCTCCCTCATGATCTAGATTCACGATCGGCTTCAGGTCCTGGTGCTTCTTGGCGTCAGACTTTAAGATTTTCTTTACCTCATCCTTTGCGGGTGTCGTGGACTCCCTCATTTTCTGCAAAAGAGTGCTTTTGTTAGCCATTACGCTTCAATCGCTCTGATCAGCACGTTGCTTTCATAACCATCCTCGTCGTAATACTCTAGAAACAAATCCAGGTTCTTCAAGTGGTAGGTGGTTGTAACACCATCCTCTACAAGGTCGTAAAGAGGGCTATTTTGTACCGCTAAAAAAATAGTGTCTGCCACATTAGCTGCTTCTGTGTAGCTGTTAGAGTAGCAGTAAACAGATATCTCAAACGTTCCGAAGTCCCTATTGTTCAGTTCGTTTGTGTCAAAGCTGTTTTGCTGAATAATAACTTCAGGATTTTGCTCTGCCTGGAACCTGGTGCCGATTGATGCCTTGATGTGCGAGGTCGCTGAACTTGCGTCCAACGTGCTCCTTACCACTTCATACACCGATTTGTGAGCCTTTCTTAAACTCATGCTTTAAAATTTTTTTATTCTAACCCGCTTCTTTTTGGCCATCTCCTCACATTGTTCTTTGTACCATTCGTACATTTTTCTAAGCTCTGGCATGCCAAATTTCTTTAGTTGTTTGGCGCGGAGCATTACTTCCGAAGATACACCAGGTTGCTCCTTGTCCAGGGCCTGGCCAAATATCCATTGTTCGCCCTGGGAGTAGAGGTTGCAAGATATGCATTGGGTTCTAATATTCCACTCATGATCCCACCTCGTATTCATGTACCTTCGACTAGCGAAGTGCCCGGCCTGTAGTTTAGACACGTGATCCTCCTTGCCACATGTGTAGCAACGGGCGATACCGTCCTCGTCAGCCGAGCTCCAACGAACGTACTTACTGCACCACTCGTCCACCTTCTTCTTCATCTGAGCGTGCGTGTACTTCTTCTCGGCTCTCGGCTTTCCTTTTGGTTTCTTCTTCAATAGTTTGCTGGATTTGGAGTCTGCGTGATTACTCTGCTTTCTCTTCATTAAACAAGTCCTTCCTGTATGATCATGTACACTACTCTCTCATCATCGGTCTCGACTGAGATGTCCATCTTTGAGTCGGCCCCTTCGATCACCTCGATGTGACACTCATACTCTTCAGCCATGTCGCAAAGGTAGCTCTTAAAACTATCCTTCTCAACCTCAGTCCAACCCATACTGTTTATCAGAACCTTCTTCATTTCCATAAAGTTTCTTTCTCATGTATTTAACGCAACTATCAAAGTCTTCGAACCTAACCCCGTTAGCCTCATATGATGCTCTCCTCGCATTGCAACTCCTACAACTGCCCACAATGTTACTTTGGTCGTAGCCAGAAATGCCTTTGTTGTCACATCGGTTGAGTGGGATTACGTGATCTGCCTCGTTCGCTTCTGTCACCTTGCCTAGGTGCAAACACCACTGACATATGCCGTCCCGGTTCAGCACGGCCTCCCGTGTCGATCTCCATTGCGAGGTCTTGTAGAATCCGTTGCTGGCCACTCCCTCGAACGGACGAACTAGGCTTCCTCCATCGAGCTTTCGACGGTTCCTTCCCTGCTTTTTAGCAAGCCAAGGTTTGCGTCTCGATTTCCTTTTAAGTTCCATAAATCAAATGTAGGGTGACGAGGGTGACTTTATTTTGGAAACTTTTTCCTATTGACCATTTCGGTCTAGATATACTTTTAGAATAAATATGTCACCTTCTCACCCAAAAGAGGTGTAGCCCTTGAAAACACTGGCGCTAGAGTGGGTGAGTTTTTGGTGAGTTGGTTCTTTTTATCTCACCCTGCGGGATCTATGTCACCCCCCCGTACTCCTAAATGGGTGACGAAATCCTGACGAAAGTGAGATCAGGGTGACTTTAACTCCCCCTTCCTCGTGTTGAACCGCGTTTAAAGAAAGC